>ENA-OQAZ01000535-OQAZ01000535.1-human-gut-metagenome-genome-assembly--contig:-NODE-535-length-20837-cov-2.240608_pt1 | contig 20837 bp, 26 predicted proteins | sample MGYA00242737_ERZ504531 | MGnify/ENA primary metagenome ERZ504531 (study PRJEB26092, sample SAMD00036244) | human gut metagenome | host: Homo sapiens | study: EMG produced TPA metagenomics assembly of... | reverse complement strand
CGAAAGCAGTACGAATGCTGGAATAGCTCAGTCGGTAGAGCACTTCACTCGTAATGAAGGGGTCGTCGGTTCAAGTCCGATTTCCAGCTTAGTGATCAGAGAAAAAGGGAGTGCCTGTTTATCAGACATTCCCTTTTTGTATCCGGCAGAAATGCCTGTGATACCTTCACTGACTGTCCCTATCGACCGGACATCTGTTTTTCCTGTTCTTCGATCATTTTCTTGACCATATAACCTCCGACAGATCCGTTCTGTCTTGAAGTTAAGTCTCCGTTGTACCCGTCTGATAACGGTACTCCCAGTTCACTTGCAACCTCGTATTTAAATTTGTCCAGTGCACCTTTTGCTTCTGGCACGGCCGCTCTGTTTGATGAACGACTTGCCATATTCATTTCCTCCTTTTTTGTAACATTTTGTTTTGTGTTACGCTCCTAGTATATGGAGAATAAATTCAGATTACACTGGGAGGTTTTGTTAATTTTAGCATTTTTTATTTTGCAGTAATCTGCACCAGATGAGTATGAAACATTTTAAACTGAAGCATGACACATTTGGTATTCTTTGCATAAAAGCAGACTTTGGGAGAAAACTTAGATCATAATATAAAATCCAAGTCAGGATAATTCTGCAATTCTGGACACACCTACATAAATTTCGGAAATTTTATACCATGTACGGTAATCAACAGTTCCGGTTACCGGAAGCCCGAACACCGACTGGAATTTTCGGACGGACGATGCTGTTGCCGGACCATAAATACCGTCAACTGTGATTTTCGGAATTGCCGGGTATGCACCGGCAATGACATTTAGCTGTTCCTGCATTTGCCGGACTTTTGTACCAGAAGAGCCCTGGGAAAGGGTATACCCTGGCCATGAAGACGGAATGCCTGAAATTTCTTCAGCGGTATTGATGTAAATATCATCTCCGTAATAATAGCGGAGGATTTCCGACGGAGAATACCCCTGATCACCAAGTGCTTTAGAACCCCATTGGGTCATCCAGTTCGGACACTGAACCTGCCTTCCGTCACAGTATTGTGTCAGAATCGGCTGCCTTACATTCGGTCTGGAAAGATAATCTGCAAACAGTTCGTCCACCACTGTAGAAATGGAGTCAAAAACATTTCGTTCCGGAATCCATTTGTGATCAAAAGCCGTAGAAGATGTAATTGTGAAATCATAGCCCTGATTGCGATACCATTCGGTATAAACCCGGTTCAGCGTAAAAGACATGATTGCCAGTACATTTGCCCGGATCGTATTTTCCGGCCAGGTTGCATAGATTTCACTGGAAGCAACATTTTTGATATAATCTTTATATTTTACATAATAATTCTGTGCGGTAGAATCGCGTGGTGAGCCATTGTGAACAACAATGTATTCCGGCACGACAACTCTGCTTAGCACAATCTCACCGGTTTCGTTTACCGGCTTGATCTCGTTTTCCGGGATTTTCGGCGGATACACACCGTACAGAGTATGTGCAGGAATCACAAAGATTTCCGGGGTCTGGTCTTCCGCGACAAGTGGACGCAGACGAATCTTCTGAATTGCCGTCACACCGGCCAGTATTTCCGTTCCTGCGATGTTGACCGGCTCGAATCCCGGAGCGTTTACTTCCAGGGTATATTCCGCATATGGCTGTTCTTCATTTGTTGCATCCAGGCTATACTCCACAGGCGGTGCGTCAAGCTCAATGGTTTCACTTTGTCCGGAGCTATCAGTTGTCAGTTCTTCCAGTGTGTTTTCAGGAATACCTGTATAGGAAATACGGATTGACGCATCTGGAACAGGAAAAGAATCAACAGACGAAGTAATCTGTATCTGCAAATTTCCCCGATCAGAAGTCTGCATGGCTTTCAAAAATCTCATATCTGATATCCTCAAGGCTTTTTATACTGTCAGAAACATTATATGTAAAAAATGTCCGTGTTGTGCAAAAATGAAGGGTATGTTATGATGAAACATACAGATGAGTATTTGGAGGAATTAAATAGATTATGCGAAAAAAGATGCATCAAACAGGGAAATTTTTTCGTTCATTCTTTTGGGACTTGGCTGTCTCTGTCTTATATCCGGAGGAATCCTGATCGGCAGACAAATGTCAGCCACTCCGAAAGCAGAGAGTTCCGCGCCGGAAGAAGTTCCTTATGAACAGGAAAAAATTACGGATGCAGAGGTTACCGGAGAATTCTACTATGAACAGCTTTCTGATGAAGAGCAAACGGTTTACCGGGAAATTCTTCAGGGTATCCAGGAAAATAAAAAAGAAATTTATCTGCATTGCAGCAACGCGAATACTGCAAATGAAGTATTTCAGAATGTGTTAAATGACAGACCGGAAATTTTCTGGTGTGATGGAAATGCGACTTCCACAGAATATTCTCAGTCTGAAGACAGAGCCGATATGTAGTAATAGAGCCAATTATCTTTATGAGGGAGAAGAAAAAGAACAACGGAATCAGGAGATTGAATCGGCAAGAACCTCCTGTCTTTCTGGCATTTCAGACCTTTCAGATGAATACGAAAAGATAAAATACATTTACACCTATCTCATAGATAACGTAGATTATGATCTTGATGCACCGGATAACCAGAATATTTACAGTGCTCTTGTCGGAAAAAGATCGGTTTGTGCCGGCTATGCAAAAAGCTGCCAGTATCTGCTGCAACAACTGGGTATTTACTGTATCTATGTAACCGGACAGACTACAGATCCAAATGGAGGCGTCGCAGACCATGCATGGAATATTGTTCAGTGCAATGGTCAGTATTATTATGTAGATGCAACCTGGGGAGATCCGATTTTTCTCGGCGAAGATAATGGCGTATCAGATACCGAACCTGATTGCTTACGATTATCTCTGCTGCAGCGAAAAAAGAGCATAGAAAAAACACATAATGAACATCAAGCACGGGACTATTCGTAATATCCGTCAATGTCAGTCTGAAAATCTGAACTATTATCAACTGAACGGCATGTATTATGATACCTATGAGCCTGGTATGTTGCGAGAAGTGATCGACAGATCGATTGAGAGCCAGGAGGCTTATACGATATTTAAAATGTCAGATGATGCAGTCTATCAGGAGGTCGTGGATGAGATGCACGAAACCCTCATGGAAGAAGGTGCAGGATACCTGGGTGAGGCTATATGGGCTTTGGCAGGTTTCTTATTCATACAGTGAAGAAGCATCCCTTAACAAATTTATTATTTACTGGTTTTATGAATAAAAAGATAGTGGGCAGAACAATTTGCCCACTATCTTTTTATCTACAACGTCGTTTCCAGATTATTTCCCGAAATGTATGCCGCAAGCTTTTCACCAAGCAGTTTATATTTTTCGCCTTCTAACAGTGGATCTTCCCTCAGGATTTCCCCCGATGCTTCTCCTGCTTTTTTCAGAAGTTCCGAATCCTGGAACACATCTCCGATCCGGAAATCCATTAATCCGCTTTGCCGGATTCCAAAAAGATCTCCTGGTCCCCGAAGCTTCAGATCTTCATTCGCAATAAAAAATCCATCATTGGATTTGTTCAGGATCTCAAGTCGTTTTTTTTGTCTCTTTCTTCTTCGAACCACTCATAAAAATACAATAGGACTGGTGTCTGCCACGTCCTACGCGCCCGCGGAGCTGATGAAGCTGCGCCAGCCAAAACGCTCAGCATTCTCCACCATGATCACCGTAGCATTCGGCACATTGATACCAACCTCGATAACTGTTGTCGACACCAGGACCTGGATCTCATTCTTTGCAAATGCTCCCATGATCTCGTCTTTTTCTGCCTGTTTCATCCGCCCATGAAGCGCAGCGATCCGGATCTTGTCACCCATCTCACTTTGCAGAAGCTGCGCATAGTCAAGAACATTCTCTGCATCCATTGCCTCGCTCTCTTCTACCATCGGACAAATCACATAGCACTGTCTTCCTTCGGCGACCTGCTTCTGCATAAAGCGGTAAGCAGTCGGTCGGTAACTGGTATCCACCACACAGTTCTTGATTGGCAGACGGTTTGCCGGAAGTTCATCAATCACCGAAATATCCACGATCTCCATATAAATGATTGCCAGTGTTCGAGGAATCGGTGTCGCACTCATTACAAGAATATGAGGAATTTGTCCTTTCCCGGCAAGTGCCTCTCTCTGACGGACACCAAATCGGTGCTGTTCATCGGTAACAACAAGTGCCAGATTCTGGTATTCCACCTTCTCCTGGATCAGTGCATGGGTTCCCAGAACAATCTGCACTTCTCCCGCAGCAATCCTCTGATAAGCTTCCCTTTTTTCCTTTGCTGTCATCGACCCGGTCAAGAGCTCGGTTTTCACCGGAATCTGATACTTTTCCAGCATCTCTATGATTGATTCGTAATGCTGCTTGGCCAGAACTTCTGTCGGAGCCATCATTGCGCCCTGATAACCGTTCAGTGCCGCCAGAAGAAGAGCCAGAAGCGCTACTATTGTCTTGCCAGAGCCAACATCCCCCTGGATCAGGCGTGACATCACTAGCTTTCCGCACATCTCCTCCTGGATCTGTTCCCAGACTCTCTTCTGTGCTCCGGTCAGTTCATATGGCAGATTTGCAAGAAAGCGTCGATTCGTCACCGCCTTTTTATCACAAATCCGTTTTCGGCACGCTCATTTCGCTCCCTCGTCCTGCGAAGAGCAAGCACGAAAACTAAAAATTCTTCAAATACAAGTCTCTCTCTTGCATGGTAGAATTCTGCCTTATCCAGTGGAAAATGTATCCCGCGGATCGCATAGTTATACTCAGCCAGATGATATCGAAGGCGCAGATCTTTCGGTAGATCATCAGAGACGAGATCCAGATATTCCATTGCACCTTTAACCGCTTTTGCTACCGCATTGTTCGTCATACCGGCAGTTAACGGATAAATTGGCTGAAGAGTTCCACACTTTTTATCGTAACTATCCGGTGGTGAAAATAACTCTGGATGCTCCATAATCAGCTGATCCTTTTTTGAAACTACCCGTCCTCTTATGATAACCGGCATTCCCTGCTTCAATGTATTACGCAGAAACGGCATACGAAACCAGATCACCTTCAAAGTACCAGTCAGATCTTTTACGTATGCTGTCGTAATCTGCATACGCTTTCCTCCTCCAACCTGTACCCTTCCGTATATCACACCTTTTACCGTGCTGATCTTTCCTTCTTCCAGCTCTCCTACGCTTACCGGCTCTTCATATACATCATATCCTCTGGGATAATAACGGAGCAGATCGCCGATGGTAAAAATTCCCATCTTGTGAAACAGTTCCTCGGTTTTTGCCCCGATTCCTTTCAGGTTACGGATTTCTGACTGCTCATTCATAAGCCTATTCTACCGCCAACACATAGTAATAAATCGGCTGTCCGCCCATGTGTGCATCTACGTCCATATCCGGATATAATTCTTCAATCTCTGCTGTCAGCTTTTCTGCTTCTTCTTCGGAAACTTCTTCTCCATAATAGAGACTGATCAGTTCAGAATCATCATTTACCAGCTGTGCCAGCATGTCCTTTGTAGTACCATCGACAGACTTGCCAACTGCAAGGATACCTGTATCACCAATTCCCATGATATCACCTTCATGGATTTCTTTATCATCGATGTGGGTATCACGGACAGCATAAGTCACCTGACCTGTCTTTACACATTTGATCGCTTCCAGCATCGTCTCTTCATTTGTATCCACATCTTCTTCTGCATTGTAATTCAGAACTGCTGTGATTCCCTGCGGAACGGTCTTTGTCGGAATTACGATAATATCCTTGTCTTCTGTCAGATCACGCGCCTGATTTGCAGCCATTACGATATTCTTATTATTCGGAAGAATGTAAATATAGTCTGCATTTACATGATCGATCGCTGTCAGCATATCCTCCGTACTCGGTTCATGGTCTGACCACCCTCGATAATATAATCCACGCCAAGTTCTTTGAAGATTTCATTTAATCCTTCTCCGATCGAAACAGCAATAAATCCGACTTTTTTACGCGGCTCTTTGGCTTTTTCTTTCTCTTTCTGGGCTGCTGCAAGCTTTTCCGCATCTTTGATCAACTTTTCCTGATGCTCTTCACGCATATTGTCAATCTTCATACGGGATAACTGTCCATAAGTAAGTGCTTTCTGGATTGCAAGTCCCGGATCATTCGTATGAACATGGATCTTAACAACGTCTTCATCAGCTACACATACAATAGAATCACCAATCGATTCCAGATAAGCCTTAAATTCTACTTCATCCTTTTCTGTAAATTCTTTGTCCAGGAGAATAATAAATTCGGTACAGTAACCAAATTTGATATCCACTGTACTCTCATTTTCAACCTTTGTTGCATTAACAGCCGGAGAAGCCGGTGCAAGTGCACTATAGTCAATCTCTTTGCCGAGGAATGCATCATATGCCCCGCGCAGCACCTCCAGAAGTCCCTGTCCGCCGGAATCTACAACACCTGCCTCCTTTAATACAGGAAGCATATCCGGAGTCTTTGCCAGAACAGTCTCTGCCTCTTCAATCAGCTTCGGGAGAAATTCTTCCAGATCATCTGTCTCCTCTGCAAGTGTCTGAGCCTTTTCAGCCACTCCTTTTGCAACGGTAAGAATCGTACCTTCCTTCGGCTTCATAACAGCCTTATATGCTGTCTCTTTTGCACGTACAGCTGCTCTTGCAAGTGCAGGTACATCAATTTCACTTTCCGTCTTGATGGATTTTGTGAATCCACGAAGCAGCTGAGAAAGAATAACACCGGAGTTACCTCTTGCACCACGGAGAGAACCGGATGAAATTGCCTTCGCAAGAGAAGCCATATCCATGCCTTCCAGTGCAGTTACTTCTTTCGCTGCCGCCATAATTGTCATAGACATATTGGTTCCTGTATCACCATCCGGCACAGGGAACACGTTCAGTTCATTGATATATTCCTTTTTTGCTTCTATATTCTGTGCGCCTGCAAGAAACATCTTCGCAAGCAGTTCTACATCGATACTCTTTGTTGCCACAACAAGTTCCTCCTTAATTAATCGATCACGCGGACGCCTTCGATATAGATATTGATCTTATCGACGCTCATACCTGTAAATTCTTCAACTTTATACTTCACGTTGCTGATCAGATTGTCTGTTACTGCTGAAATACTTACTCCGTAAGCTACGATCACATGAAAATTAAGTGTAATCTTATTCTCATCAGAGATTCCAACTTGGATTCCCTTTGTAAGGCTTTCTTTTTTCAAAAGTTTTACCAGACCATCTTTCATGCTGACAGCTGCCATACCGACAATTCCAAAACATTCAACTGCTACAGATCCTGCATATTTTGCGATCACTTCCGGATCGATCGTGATGATTCCTAAATCAGTACTCATACTTCCCTTCATATGCCATCCTCCTATTCTCAAAATTCATATCAATAAATCTATTTAAAACGCTGAAAATATTATACTCTATTTCCAATGCTTTTACAACCAATGCATCCCGATAATCAGGCAGACTGACACCTGCCTGAATGTACGGCAACTTGCTTAACAGCTCACTGTCGTACATTCGCCAAATACAGATCTGACCAGATTCTTGTGCATGCACAAATCTGTCCTGCTCTGCATTTAGCTCATCATATACGCAAAAAACCGAAGCTTAAAAGCTTCGGTTCTTATCATTCCGCTCAGATTAAGCTCTTTCAACGCGTCCGGATTTCAGGCAGCTTGTACATACGTACATTTTCTGTGTTCCGCCGTTTTCCGTTTTAACTCTAACGGATTTTACGTTAGATTTCCACATCTTAGATGATCTTCTATGAGAGTGACTTACGTTATTTCCGAAATGAGCACCCTTTTCACAAATAGCACATTTAGCCATGATTGCACCTCCTAACGATCTGAAATGTCTGTTTACAAATCTTACAGACTCACAACAATAGTCATTTTAACAGAAACTCTTAATAATTGCAAGTATTTTTTTATCTTTTATGCATTTTTTTCATCATCATCTGTTCTGTAATAACCTTCATACTTATAAGAACCATAGTATTTATTATAATATCTCTTCTGATTCTTCCGTTCCACTTTATTAAGCACAACACCCAAAACAGTAGCACCAGAGTTCTCCAACTGGCCTTTTACATTCTGTGCCAGACGATATTTCGTTTTTCCCGCTTCCACAACCATAATAGCTCCGTCACTTAGACGTCCTACAATTGCAGCATCAATAACAACACCAAGCGGCGGACAGTCAATAATAATGTAGTCATATACGTTCTTCATGGATTCCAGCATCCCTGAAAATCTCTTGGATTCCAAAAGTTCTGTCGGATTCGGAGCCTCCGGACCTGATAAAAGAATGTGGAACTTCGGAATGTTTGTAGCGACAATCACATCCGCAAGCACACACTGTCCGGAAAGGAAATGGGAGAGCCCTTTCTCCACACCGGTAATACCAATCTTGATGCCATAACTGATTTTCGAATATCCGCATCTACCAGAATCACTGATTTTCCCATATCGCAATAGACTCAGCCAAGGAAACGGAAACAGAAGTCTTCCCCTCTCCAGGCACGCAACTAGTTACAAGTATAACCCGCTTATCATCTCCGCAAAACTGCAGATTGGTACGCAGCGTACGAACTGCTTCACGAGTTGCATAACTCTTCTTCTCAATTGAAAGATTAACCTTTTTCACAAAAACACCTGCTTTCTTTATCTACTCTTCCATATCCGCCTCGGATTCTCTACAAAAATTTTTTCTACATAATCCTGTCCCATTTTTTTCTCCACATAGCTCGCACATTTTCCAAGATTCATCTTACGAGTGCTCAGATTATGTGCATCAGAAGCAATAAAATCAACAAGATCGTTTTTCATAAGAGTAACACAAATTTTTTTTATCTTGTGCCCTTCATATCCCAGTACGGCATCTGCATTCACCTGGATCTCAGCTCCAAGTGTTCTCAGTTCCAGAATCTTTTCCAGTTCCTGACAGCAAAAATACCTTTCAACATGTGCAATGATCGGATGATATCCTCTGACGATCAATTCATAAATATAATTGCGAATTGTTATAAAACTATCATTTGTTGAAAACTCCGTCAAAACATATTTCCCGCCAAGCATTGTCGGGCGAAGCTTATTATCCAGATGATAGATGATCTGATCATTTCTATAATACTCACAGCCAAGTCGAAGGCTATTCCAATTTCCGCTGCATAGGTGCGCATTTTGCGATATACACTTATCACCTTGCTCATGGAAGGTTCGAACATCTCCGGTCTGTAATGCGGGGTTGCAATCATATAACGCACTCCCTGCTTATATGCTTCCCTGATCATCGCCTTAGAAGTTTCCATATCCGTCGCCCCATCATCCACTCCCGGAAGAATATGGCAATGTATATCTACCAACATAAAACGTATCTCTCCTGTCAAAAAGAAAACGCCCCTCACGGTGTTCACCGCCGCAAAGAAGCGTTTCCAACATATTGCTACTAATTAACAGCTTTTTTTCTTAAGAGCAAGGGCTGCTGCTGCCGCTGCCAGTCCAAGTACTGCTACTGTAGATACAGATGTAGCACTTGTAGCCGGTGAAGTTGTTGCTGTTGAAAGAGTTGTCTTATCAACAACAAAAGCTACCGGTGAAAGAGAGTTAAATACACCTGTCGCTGATCCATCAGCAACTGTTGTAGGGATCTTCTCCCACTCCGATGCGTCTGCTTTGTAATGCAGGATCTGTACTTTCGTAGAAGCTGTCACACCTCTCATAGCAAAGTTGATCGTAAGCGGGAATGCAGTTCCTTCCGGAGCTCTCACTTCTTTGATATCAACAACTACCATGTTCTCATTGTAAGCATCTCCGAGTACTTCTTTCAGCTTTGCTTCTGTCTTAATCTCATTAACCGCATCACTATATTCTGCCGGAATATCAGATGTAATGGTAATACCTTCAACTGGCTTACCGTCTTTATCTGTAGCACTATTGACACCTGTGACAACTGTAGAAGCTGCCGGGCTCGGTTCAGCAAATACGGTCATTCCGATGCAGGCTACCATAGCTGCAATAAGACCAACTGTTTTTAAGATTTTTGACTTCATATCGTTTGACCTCCTCACATAGTTTATTAGATATTCGCCATATCATTGTTCAGTATACTACTATTACAATAATTTGTAAAATAAATTCAAAACTATTTTTTTTAATTCTTTGTTATCTACAAGATACTGGGCGTGACCATCTTTTGAAATGATCTCTCCCGGAACCTTTACAATATCTTCAGAAATCTTATAGTCTGCAAGTTCCTCCAACTCTTCTGCTGTCAGATTGGTTGTCATATACTCATCCAGATTCTGATACAAAGAGAGATATTCTGTTTTATCGTCGATCCCTTGCATTTTTTCTATAAGTGCTTCCATAAACTGGGATTGTCGTTCCATGCGCTGATTATTACTGTCCAACACTTCAATATCACGCTTACGGACGTATTTTTCAGCCAGCTCACCATTCAATGTGATAGTTGCACCCTTTTCAAAGGAAGGATCAATTGCCGTATAATCTTCAGGTACTGTAACTGTAATGCCGCCTACCGCATCCGTTGCAGCCACAAGCCCATCCAGAGTCAGTGAAAGATAAGAATCCACGTCTACACCATATAAAAGCTCTGATACTTTTCCGGCTGTGAGCTGGCAGCTTCTTTCCTCACCATCGCCATAGGCATACTGAAGGGCAATCTGCCCATCTTCTGTCATCAGCTTATTGCCTGTCACATCATAAATATCGATATCAATCATAGAATCTCTTGAAATCTGCAGAATCTGTGCAGTCTTTTCTACCTTATTAATTACAAGAAGATTCAAACTGTCACTCTGTCCGTTTTCTCCGGGATTATTTCCAAGATCCGCTTTTTCATCCTTATCTACACCCATAAATAAAATTGTCTTGATATCGGTATTTCGCTTGTATTTTTGTCCATCTTCCTCAACAATCCCGGATTGGTTTGTTTCCTCCTCGGAATCCACAGATGCTTCCTGCTTACCCGGAGTTCCGTTTTTTCCCTTGATCAAGGTAAATGCAACCGCTGCCATTAATCCGGCACAAATTACTGCCAAAATAATAATCCCTATATTCTTATTCTTCATTTGTCAGAACTGCCTCCACCAAAAGCCTATGGTTCGATTCTCCGGTAACGCAAGTACTAAGAGAAAGAATCCTGTCTGTTATTCCTACATTTTCAATGTTGTTGTACCTGTTTCGCATATCTTTTGCATCGGAAAGTGAATTCAGAAATTCCTGTTTCTGACTATCTACCGTGTAATTAAAGGAATTGACCAGATGACGGTCATCATAAATCACAGCAGCGAAAATTCGATATGTCAGAATGTGCTCCGGCGTGTAGATCTCTACCGTTGGATATTTCTCGATATATCCTTCCTCCAGATAACGGTCGAGAGTGTGGAACATGGTATCCACACCTTCTCCCATCTGATGTCCATAGACAACCGTGTTAAAATCCGTGAAATTCTTACTGTTACAAGCCTGTGTAAAAATGGCTCCATCTGCTGCCTCTGCCCTCTCCCAAGTATGTGTCAAATAATAATTGTCATCCTCAAGGTTCTGGCAAATCGGATAATCTACCGTTGTACCATCAATCTTGATCCAGGCGTAAATATCCGGATTTTTTCCTGAAGTACCGAAAAATCAATGGGAATCTCCGGTTTTGCCTGCTTCGGTTCCTCCTTCTTTTCCTCTTTTGAAGGCGTCACTTTTTCTTTTGCCAGTTTTTTTGCATCATCATATGACTGCTTTGTCTTTGCTGCCATACTGTAATACCAGATCAGATATCCCGCACAGCAAACCGCCACGAGAAGTAATCCTGCGACGATAATCTTTCTCGTCCTTTCCTTCAAGTTTATCTCCTCTTTTCTTCTGGGATTGCAGCAAGCATATGGATTCCAAGATATTTCTTGACATCCTCTTCTGTCATAATTGTATCATCCATAAGATATTTGATCAGAATAATCGCTGCTGCCACAAATGCAAGTCCAAGCCCACCAAGCAATGTATTCTTCTTTGTATTCGGAGAAGAAGGGTTTTGAGGAACCACCGCTTCTTCAACAACCTTCGGTTTATCGCTTGCCATTACATATGCCACCCGCTCAGCTGTTGCATCTGCAAGTTCATTTGCAATCGCCTTTGCTTCTTTTGCATTTTCATCCGTTACCGTAAATCTTAAGATACGGGTATCTGTCTGATTATCTGTCGCGATCATTGATACAAGCTGTTCATAAGAGTAATTCAAATCCAGTTTTTCAATTACTTCCTCAACTACCGGGCGGCTTGTAGCAAGAATTTCAAAGTCAGCAGTAAGCTGTGATCCCATCTGAATGTCTGCAAGAGATGTAACGCTTGTAGTCTTAGTTAAAATGTAAATCATCGATGATGCAGAATACTTTGGCGTAACAAGAAACTTTGTTCCTCCAAAAGCAAGTGTTGCCCCAACAATAAAACACAAGATAAGCAGCCACAGTTTACTCAACATCAAATGAAAGATTTCTCCGAGATCGATTTCAACCTCATCTTCTCTTTGTGTGCCTAACTGTTTTAATTCTTCCATATTCTTTGTCCTTTTCTATCCTTATTCTATTTCCAGAGTTTTTCCGGGTAAATGCCATCCTCTGTCATCTTCTTGAACCCGGCCTGTGCAAGTTCAGTGTCTTCTTTATAAGTAATACCAATCCATTTATCATGGGTTTCCAGAACTTTTACATCTACATTACCTTCTTCCAGAAGATCTCCGACAATGATTGGGAGAAGATACTCTTTCTTGAGCGGATCTCCTGCTTCGTCCTTTAAGAATTCTGTAAATCTCTCATCAAGAACCTTGATGAAATCCGGATAACCTGCCCACATATTCATGGATACATTGGAATCCGGTGTGATCCACTTCTGCACATCTTCGTTATCACAGTGTACACCATCCTCCTGTACACGGATTCCGGTTGTCTCATGGATCTGTTCAAGCATACCGTTCTCATCTACTACGCATACTCCACGGGTAACCGTTCCATTCTCACTGACTGTGTTCTTAAGGATAAATCCAGCCATTCCCATCTGCATCTTATCAGACTGTCCTGCATGCTCTACAAGATACTCATGAAGCAGTTTAAAAGCTTCTTTTCCATAATAATCATCCGCATTGATGATCACAAATGGTTCTTTTACCACATCCTTGCAGCAAAGAACTGCCTGACCGGTGCCCCACGGTTTGGTGCGCCCTTCCGGCACTTCAAATCCTTCCGGAAGATCAGCCAGATCCTGATATACATATTCTACTTCAATCTGATCGCCGATACGGTCACCGATTACAGAACGAAATTCTGCTTCAATGTCTTTTCTGATAATAAATACAACCTTGTCAATCCTGCTTCTTTTGCATCATAGATGGAATAATCCATGATGATCTCTCCATTCGGGGACATCTTAGCCAGCTGCTTGATGCCGGTACCAAATCTTGATCCAATTCCTGCTGCCATAATAATCAGCGTTGTCTTCATAATTAATCTCCCTCGCTTTTTTCGAAAAACAATACGTTATTAAAATTCCGTTTTTCCAAGAAAAACAGGCTTTTGTAATTATACTTCATAATTTCAGGATTGTCTAGATTGAAACGTTAATCTTTTAATCATATAAATTCCATGGTTCATCGAAATCTGGTGTTACCATCCCCGATTCAGTATTTATATCAAGTATCCAACCAGCCTATGTAGAATAAAAATAGGATTAATCAGTTCTTATCGCTGATCAATCCTATTTATTTTTCCTTCTTTTATATGATTGTTCTTGCGGAAACTATATTACATGTCTAAAACCATTTTCCTGATGCTAAATCAAAAGCAAATTTCAACATTGCACCAATTGTTTTAATCGTAATCTGTAATGTTAACACTGCCACTTTTGCAGACAATTCACCAACTTTATTTACAATTTTTTCAAGTGTTCCCATTTGTCCTATTATATATGATTTATTAATAGCTGGCATATTCCAGTCGTTCCATTCTTTTCGTCCATAATACTAAGCATTCTCCAATCGATCTCTTGTATGTTCATCATCAAAAATCTCCACCGCCTTTTTACGTAAAAACAAGCATTTTTCATATGCAAAGCAGGCTTTCCAACAGGAGGAAACACCTGTTATTTATACGAATATCCCTGGGAACAGCACCCTGCTTTCACATTATTTGATGCTTTTGGTGCCACAATATCAGAAGGATATTTCCGTAAAGCATCTGATTTACTTTCAGACCAGTGTATCTTCTGCTCATGAAAACCTTGAAACATTAAATCAGATTCTTACCTTTATGTTTTTCAAAATCGATCAATTATGAACCTTACTATTTTTATAGTAAGCTTTCAAAAACGGATCAGCCGAACCTGCTTTTCCCGTTTTATATTATTACGGATCAATATGTATTGCAGCTGTCTGGAAATCTTCAGAAAGGACTTCTTCATTCTGAACCTGATTTTGTAAGAGAATATACAAATGAATTTGAACGATGCCTGAATCAGTCCTTTCCTCTGATTCAGCAATCAGATACTCTTGATGAGGCCATTCGGCTGTACCTGAAGTACAATGTAACCCCTAAAATAGTGGAATCCATAGAACCTGCTCCTTGTGATTTAGATTTGATCAGCCCACAACAGTTTACAAATCTGGTTCACAAACATATTCCAGAGTATTTATATTTACTGGATTCCTACAACGAATTTCTTGAGACACTATATCATTCTAAAAGAATAGCATTCAGCACCGAAGCCGGGCTCAGATGTTTCTGTGAGAAAGGCATAGCTAGCGGAACCAGCAGCCTTATCTTCCCTCCGTTCGACAGAACTGAAAGGATTCGTTCATTAAATCATCGTATATCCAATTTTGATCTTGGTGGTGAGAAGCATTTACTTAATCATCATTTAGTTTTCCTAATTCTTTACACATTGAGCTTCGTGATAGGAGTGCACTAAATATCATCCATGTTGTCGACCAAAAAAATATTTCTTTTGTTACGATTTTGGAAAGCAGTATCTGTGATGCTTTTGCGGATTTTTTCGAACTCCTTACAGATTCTGAATATGTTTTTCCAGATGAGCAGTTTAAAGATATTCTAAAAAAACAGTTAGGTAATCTTAAACATCAGAAACTTTCTGATTCTAAAGTTTTACCCCCCCACGCAAATAAAGCCATCCGATTTATGTCATTTGAAAGAGGCTGTGGGGAAATAAACATTTCTTATTATATATAAAGATATCCTGGATAGATACAAGCTTTTTCACTTTGTATCTTTCCAGGATATTTTTTCCGGTCATGCTATCTTTCTCGAAACCATCCATAACTTTTTGATATGAATATAATTCATTATTGCTATTTTACGTCCCGTTTCATTAATGCTATCATGAACTCAGTTAAATAATTAACACATGATGAATTAGAGAAAGAGAGAGGTAAAAACATGGAAGACAAAAACTTATGTCTTGAAAAGCAGCCATTATCTGATGAACTGCTCAACAAAATGAATGCCTACTGGCGTGCTGCCAACTACCTGTCAGCCGGTCAGTTATACCTTCTTGATAATCCGCTTCTGAAAAAGCCATTGACCATGGATCAGATCAAGAAAAAAATCGTCGGACACTGGGGAACCGTACCTGGACAAAACTTCATCTATGTACACTGCAACCGTGTCATCAAACGTTATGATCTGGATATGATTCTTCTTTCCGGTCCGGGACATGGCGGAAACTTCCTGATCGCCAACACTTATCTGGAAGGTTCTTATAGTGAAGTTTATCCGAACATCAGCCAGGATGAGGAAGGCATGAAGAAAATGTTCAAGCAGTTCTCATTCCCATGCGGAGTTCCGAGTCACTGTGCTCCAGAAACACCAGGTTCTATCAATGAGGGTGGAGAACTTGGATATTCAATTGCTCACGGCTTTGGTGCTGTTCTGGACAACCCAGATCTTATCGCTACAGTTGTTGTCGGTGACGGTGAAGCTGAAACAGGGCCGCTTGCTACTTCATGGCAGTCCAACAAATTCCTGAACCCGATCACAGACGGTGCTGTTCTTCCAATCCTTCATCTGAACGGATACAAGATCAGTAACCCGACCATTTTCTCACGTATTTCTCATGAGGAAGTGGAAAACTTCTTCAAGGGCTGCGGATGGAAACCTTACTTCGTAGAAGGTGACGATCCGATGACTATGCACAGAAAAATGGCTGAGACTATGGATGCCTGCATCGAAGAAATCAAAGCAATCCAGAAAAATGCCCGTGAAAACAATGATCCTACCCGTCCATTCTGGCCAATGATCGTTCTTCGTACTCCAAAGGGATGGACAGGACCAAAGGTTGTTGACGGACTTCAGATTGAAGGATCTTTCCGTGCACATCAGGTACCGCTTTCTATGGAATCACCAGAACATCTTGACCTTCTGAAAGAATGGTTGGAAAGCTACCATGCAGAAGAACTCTTCGATGAAAAAGGACGTCTGATTCCGGAACTTGCAGAACTTGCTCCAAAGGGAGATGCCCGTCTTGGTGCAAACCCGCATGCAAATGGTGGACTTCTTCTGAAAGACCTTCGTCTTCCGGATTTCCGCTCATACGGAATCGAAGTAGAACCTGGCAAGACAAAAGCACAGGATATGATCGAACTTGGCGGATACATCCGCGACATCTTCAAATTAAATGAAGACAGTAAGAACTTCCGTATCTTCGGACCAGATGAAAGTATGTCCAACCGTCTGTACAAAGTATTTGAAGAACAGAAACGTGACTGGCAGGCAGACTTGCTTGACACTGATGACTGCCTTGCAAGAGACGGACGTATCATGGACGGTATGTTAAGTGAACATATGTGTGAAGGATGGCTGGAAGGATATCTTCTGACAGGACGTCATGGATTCTTTGCAAGCTATGAAGCATTCATCCGTATCGTTGACTCTATGGCAGCACAGCATGCAAAATGGCTGAAGGTCTGCAACCAGCTTTCATGGAGACAGCCGATCGCTTCGCTGAACTTTATTCTGACATCTAATGTATGGCAACAGGATCATAACGGATTTACACATCAGGATCCAGGATTTCTGGATCACATTGCCAATAAAAAGGCAGACGTTGTCCGCATGTATTTGCCACCGGATACAAACTGCTTACTCTCATGCTTCGACCACTGCATCAAGAGTAAGAACTATGTCAATGCAATCGTAGCGTCTAAACATCCAAGCTGCCAGTGGCTGACTATGGAACAGGCTGTAAAGCATTGTACACAGGGTATCGGTATCTGGGAATGGGCAAGTAATGACTGCGGTGAAGAACCAGATGTTGTTATGGCTTGCTGCGGTGACACTCCTACTCTTGAAGTTATGGCTGCTGTTACTATCCTTCGTGATGAAATGCCAGAGCTCAAGATCCGCGTTGTCAATGTAGTTGACCTGTTCAAACTGGAATCTGACCACAAACATCCACACGGCTTAAGTGACGCAGAATATGATGCAATCTTCACAAAAGATAAACCGGTTATCTTTGCATTCCACGGATATCCGACACTGATTCATGAGCTGACATACGAACGTCACAACCACAACATTTCTGTTCATGGATATCAGGAAGAAGGTACGATCACTACTCCATTTGATATGCGTGTACAGAACCAGATCGACCGTTTCAACCTTGTAAAAGATGCAATCATGCATCTGCCACAGCTTGGCAATAAGGATCATTCCTGATTCAGAAGATGAACGACAAACTGGTTGAGCACAAGCAGTACATCGCTGAATATGGACAGGATCTGGAAGAAATCAGAAACTGGGAATGGCATAAATAATATCAATCGTTTTCTAATCCAAAATTCTACTTTATAACTTTATACTTACAAATATAAAAATGCTCCGGAACTTTATGATCCACACATAAAAAATTCCGGGGCATTCTCCTTATATTTTTCTTTGCAGATACACATCCCGGCTACAAAGGATACCGATTTGCACAATCCACTTTGAAATCTATTTCTTCTTTAGTTCTTCTGACTGCTCAGAAACTTCTGAAACTCCTTCGATGCAATACTCTGAGGATACTCAGTATCATAGATCAGAATAATATTTCTGGTCGGAAGCTTCTCTTCCACTTCGATTTCAAATACATTTTCTGCCTTCTTCTCTTCTTCGGCAAATTCTTCCGGGACAAATCCAATTCCAAGATTGTGACGGACTGCCGGCAAGATCAGGTCTGTCGTCGCAAGCTCCATATCCGGCAAAAACTGCAGACCATGATCTGCAAAATAATTATTCAGGAATTTTCTGGTCAGTGCCTCCGAAGTCAGGCTAATCCAAGGATAAGTCGAAAGCTCCTCCAATGAAATCTTTCTTCCTTTTAATTCTATGTAACGACTGCCGCCGATCAGCACCTCATGATATTCCCGCAGTTTCTTCATCCTGAGCGGCTTATTTACCTGCAGATCCGTTGACACAAATGCAAGGTCTACCTTTCCTTCTTTTACCGCGTTGACCGAGTCCATGGTACTGTTATTTAAGATTTTGAAATGTACGTTCGGATAAATGCTGTTGAACTCTCCCATTGCCCGGAACAGGAAGCAGTGCAAGGCTGTCTCAGTCGCACTGATATAGATTGTCCCGTTCTCCAGACTGATCAGATTGCTCAGATCATTTTCCCCTTTAAAAAACTGGGCGCACCCTGCCGATACATAGCTGTAAAAGGTTCTTCCCTCCGGTGTCAGCTTCATGCCGGATTTGCTTCTGGTAAATAACCGGCATCCCAGTTCATTTTCCAGGTTGTGTATCGTTCTCGTCACCGCCGGCTGGCTCGTCTTCAGAACGCTGGATGCCTTTGTAAGGTTCTCATACTTCGCCACATAATAAAAAACTTTATAATATTCAAAATTAGAATTCATGTGTCTCTCCTTTGTTGTCTTATCCTGTCAGTTTTTCATCTGCCGTAAGTATAGCATGCTTTTTTAGTTCTTACAATTGGAATCATAGCTTACTGAACATTCGGTGCGGATCCGGTCAAGTCATCATCGATTTTTCTACCAGAGAAACCAGTCTGAAGGTACTCTCCCTCGCAGTGAAACACCAAAAAGCCCTGGTATGCGGCACAACCGGATTTTCACCAGAAGAAATGCAGCAATTCCAGGACGCTGCTACATTGATTCCAATGCTCTATGCAACAAATACTTCCAAGCTAATCAAATATAATGAACAAGCTTCTGGAACTGGTCACTTCCACACTTAAAAAGAACTGGCGACACTTTTTATCGTGCCGCCAGTTCCTTATTTGCTCAACATTTTTCGATTATAATTGTTCAGACGCCTGCGTTTCGATCTTTCTTTTTGTCCTCATCCTCGTTCATCTCTTCCTTCTGATTGACTTATTTTTATCACATTTTACAAATCTGTTGTTTTTTTCTTCGGAAGGCAGATACTTAAGATCAATGACACCACGAACACCCCTGCAACTGCATTTCCATTAAAAATATCTCCTACCTCCTTCGGAAATGCAGAAAAGAAGTTTCCGGAAGTCTGTGTCAGTCCGACACCGATACAGAATGCCAGCGATACGATGATCATAGTTCTGTCATCAAACACACACCCTTTGAGCATCTTGATTCCTTCATACATGATCGATCCGAACATCATAACCGTACATCCTCCAAGTACCGCCTGCGGAAGCGAATTGAAAAAAGCTCCAAGCGGCGGGAACAGAGAAGCAAGGATCAAAATCAAAGCCCCCATCAGAATAGTAAAACGGTTGATAACTCCCGTCATAGTGACGAGCCCGATATTCTGACTGAAAGAAGTAAGCGGCAGACAGCCAAAGCATCCTGAAATCGCACTGGAGAATCCATCCACAGCAAGAGACCCCTGCAGTTCCTCCATCTTGATATCCCGCCCCAACGCACCGGTACACACTGCAGTAGTTGCACCTGTTGTCTCTGCTGCCGATACCAGAAAGACAATTGCAATAGTAAAGAACGCTCCCAGAATCAAAAACCGGTTTATGGGAAGTAAAAAATACAAGCTTTGGAAGCTGAATACACCGACCTGCTCGATCGTCTTTGTAATTCCTGAAAAATCGACCATCGGTGCAATCCCCGCCACAGTAAATACAATGGACAGAAGATACCCACAGACCAGACCAACCAGTACGTTCAGGTTCTTGTATACACCTTTTAACAGATAGCGGGCAGCCAGACACACAACCAGTGTGAAAAATCCGACCAGAAGATGATACCACGCCCCAAAATCTTCTGCCCCGTTTCCACCGCCCCAGGAATCCATTCCTACCGACAAAAGGGAAAGCCCAATCGCAATCACCACACATGCCGATACTACCGGCGTCAGGAACCGTTTCCAATATTTGGCACTCATTCCTACCAGTCCCTCAAAAATACCTCCGGCGATCACCGCACCAACCATTCCTTCATATCCAAGTTCCGGATTGGTACAGATCATCAGCAGACTGCCAAGAAAGGTAAAACTGACTCCCATAACGATCGGAAGCCTGGAGCCAATCTTCCATACCGGGTAAAGCTGCAGACAGGTCCCGATCCCCGCTGCAAACATCGCACACTGCAGAAGCTGCGTAATTTCCGCAGCACTTAAGTGATTCTCCGATCCTCTCACAAATGCCGCACTGCACACGATCAGTACCGGTGCCAGATTCGACACAAACATTGCCAGAACATGCTGGAGTCCGAACGGAATCGCCTTTTTAACCGGCACTCTTCCATTCAGACAGTAAATATTTTCCTCACTCACTGCTTTTGTATTTTTCTCTTTA
>ENA-OQAZ01000534-OQAZ01000534.1-human-gut-metagenome-genome-assembly--contig:-NODE-534-length-20877-cov-6.493542_pt1 | contig 20877 bp, 29 predicted proteins | sample MGYA00242737_ERZ504531 | MGnify/ENA primary metagenome ERZ504531 (study PRJEB26092, sample SAMD00036244) | human gut metagenome | host: Homo sapiens | study: EMG produced TPA metagenomics assembly of... | reverse complement strand
CACCGGATGACAGCAGGGATGGCGGCCAGCTTCTCAGCCAGCCTGCCGTCCACGGCACCGGTCGCGTCCAGCATGGGTGTAAGCCATGTTCTTTTTGCTTCTTGTTCACCATGTTTTCAATGTTCAGGCCCGCTTCGGTGGTCAGGGCGGTGATCTGGCTGATCATGCCGGGCTCGTTCTTGTGATGATGCAGATGCGCTTGCCGCCTGCACGGGCTGATGCACCTCGGGCATGTTCACCGAGTGGGTGATGTTGCCGTTCTTGAGGTAATCGCTGATCTCCTGCACGGCCATTGCGCACAGTTGTCCTCGGCCTCCGGCGTGGAAGCACCCAGATGCGGGGTGCAGACAATGCCGGGCTTGCCAGAATGGCTCAGTGGGGAAGTCGGTCATGTAGCCGGAGACCTTGCCCGTCTCCATGGCCTCCAGCAGGGCTGCGGTGTTCACCAGCTCACCGCGGGCGTAGTTCAGGATCTTCACGCCGTCCTTGCACAGGGCCAGGGTCTGGGCGTTGATGGTATCCTTGGTGGTGGGCAGGTAGGGAACATGGATGGTGATGTAGTCGCACAGAGGGAGCATGTCGTTCAGGTTCACGCAGTGGTGTACCTGGCTGGAAAGGTTCCAGGCGGCATCAATGGAGATGTAGGGATCGTAGCCGTAGACCTCCATGCCCAGCTCAATGGCGCAGTTGGCCACCCGAGAACCGATGGCACCCAGACCGATGACACCCAGCGTCTTGCCCTTGATCTCGTTGCCCACAAACTTTTTCTTGCCCTTTTCCACGGTCTTGGCCATGGCGGGGTCGCCGGTCAGGCCCTGGCACCACTGGGCGGCGGCGGCCACATTGCGGCTGCCTGCGATCAGCATCCCAATGACCAGCTCAGCCACGGCGTTGGCGTTGGCACCGGGGGTATTGAACACCACGATGCCCTGCTCCGAGCAGCGATCCAGCGGGATGTTATTCACACCGGCACCGGCACGGGCAATGGCCAGCAGGTTGTCGTTGAAGGTGGTGTTCAGCAGGTCGGCGCTGCGCACCAGAATGCCATCGGGGGCATCGGTGTCCACCGATACATCGAACAGATTCTTGTTCAGCTTTGCCAGGCCCACCGGGCTGATGGCGTTCAGGGTCTTGATCGTAAACATACTTTCCTATCTCCTATACACAAATCAGGCATTTGCCTTGCGGAATTTCTCCATGAAGTCCACCAGCTTCTCTACGCCTTCGGTGGGCATTGCATTATAAATGGAAGCGCGCATACCGCCCACCAGACGGTGGCCCTTCAGGTTGACAAAACCGGCTTCGGCGGCCTCGGCGCAGAACTTCTTGTCCATGTCAGGGTCGGGGCTGGTAAAGGTGACATTCATCGTGCTGCGGTAGCGGTGCTCCACAGGGTTGTGGAAGAACTCCTGACCGTCCAGATAATCGTACAGGATCTTGGCCTTGGATTCGTTGATCTTCTGCATATTCTCCAGGCCGCCGATGTCGTTTTCCAGATACTTGAGCACCAGACCGGTCATGTAGATGCACCAGCAGGGGGGCGTGTTGTACATGCTGTCCTTGGCCAGCAGGGTGGTGTAGTTCATCATGGTGGGCACGGTGTCGGCGGCGTGGCCCAGCAGGTCGTCCCGGACAATGGCAATGGCCATGCCGGCGGGGGCTACGTTCTTCTGCACGCCAAAGTAGATGCAGCCGTACTTGTTTACGTCCACAGGTTTGGAGAGGATCATCGAGCTCATGTCCGCCACCAGCGGCACACCCTCCACCTGAGGTACCTCAACGTACTGGGTGCCGAAGATGGTGTTGTTCTGGCAGATGTGGATGTAGCTTGCGTCCTTGTCGTAGTCGATGGCGTTGACATCGGGGATGTAGGTGAAGTTCTTGTCCTTGCTGGAAGCAACAATCTTCACCTCGCCGAACTTGGCGGCCTCCTTGGCAGCCAGATTCGAGAAATTGCCGGTGACCAGGTAATCAGCCTTGCCGGTGGTCATAAAGTTCAGGGGTACCATGCAAACTGCTGGGTGGCACCACCCTGGAAGAAGCCGACCTTGTAGTTGTCAGGGATGTTCATCACCCGGCGCAGGGTGGCTTCGGTTTCAGTGATGATGGCATCGAACCACTTGCTGCGGTGGCTCATCTCCATCACGCTCTGGCCGGAATCGCCGTATTCCAGCAGCTCTGCCTGTGCCTGACGGAGCACCTTTTCCGGTAACATGCTGGGGCCTGCGCTGAAGTTGTATACTCGTGCCATATGGAACTCTCCCTTTCCTATCCGTACCGCCGTTCTCATCTGCGGCAGGTGTGTGCTTGATTTGTCCGTAGTATACCGGTTCCGGGGGTGTAAAAACAAGAGTATCTTTGCACAAAGATGGGACTGCTCTGCCTGCCCTGAACGCACAAAACACACAACTGTCCTCGAATGAAGAGCATTTTTTGAGACGAATGTAAAAGACGGCGGTTTTGCCGCATGGCTCCTTGCTTTTCTCTCTTGCCTGATCGAGGGGGATATGCTATAATCAAACAATAATAAGACAAATGTAAAAGCAAAAAAATCGGAGGTGAAACCGGTGTACGGACTTTCAGACAGACTGAAACCGCTCTCTGCCGCCGAGGAGCAGGTGCTGCTGGCGCTCTGGGACTGCCCCGCCCCGGCCACCCGGCGGGATATCAGCGAAAAGTTGACCGCCACCGGCTGGGCTCCGGCCACGGTGCTCAACTTTTTGTACCGTCTGGAGGAAAAGGCTGGGTCAAGGGCGGCAAGGCGGGGAGTCAGAACACCTATCTGCCACGGTCACCCGCCGGGCCTATTGCGTTGCGGCCATGCGCCAGCGGATGGACACTCTGTTCGGCGGCAGCCTGCCCGAAGCGGTCCGCGCCCTTGCCAGCGAGAGCGGCGCTTCCCAGAGCCAGCTGGAACAGGCCATCCGGGTGCTGGAGGAGCAGCATCAGGAGGCCGAGGAATATGACCTGTACGATCCTATGGGTGACGGAAAACGAAAAGCTCCCATTACGGGAGCTTTTTCGTTGCATTCGGTCAGAAGATATGCTAAAGTAAAAGCGAAAACCGCCACCCTGGCCGGTGACGGTTTTCTATGCAAATAGATAGCTAAAACCCTTCAGGGCTAACCGCTTGTCGCAGTGCCTTTTCTATTTGTAGTATAGTGATTTTTTCCTGGTTTGTCAAGTGGCGGAAGGATATACGATGGAGTGCAGATTGAAAGCAAAAAAATGCGGCGGCTGTCCGATGCTGGGGCTGGATTATGCCGAGCAGCTGAAACAAAAAGAGGCCGCTGTCCGTAAGCTGGTGGGGAAATACGGCCCGGTGGCTCCCATCCGGGGTGCGGAAAACCCCTGCCATTACCGCAATAAGGTGATCTCTACCTTTGCAGCGGGCCCCGGCGGGAAACTGGTATCCGGCATCTATGCGGCAGGCACGCATAAAGTGCTGCCTGTGGAAAGCTGCCTGCTGCAGGACGAAGTGCTGGACACCGTGATGCAGGCGGTGCGGGCGGCGGCCAGCACCTGCCGCTACCAGCCTTACAATGAGGACAAGGGCACCGGCCTGCTCCGCCACTGCCTGCTGCGGCGCGGTGTGGTGTCCGGGCAGGTGATGGTGGTATTGGTGACAGCCCAGCCGGTTCTGCCCGGGGCAAAAAACTTTGTCCGTGCTCTGCTGGCCGAAGCCGAAAAGCGCCATGTCCCCGTGACCACCGTGGTGCAGAACTACAACCCCCGCCGCACCAGCGTGGTGCTGGGCGAAGAGGAAAAGACGCTCTACGGCAAGGGATTCATTCTGGATACCCTCTGCGGCAAGACCTATGCCTGAGCCCCCGGAGTTTCTACCAGATCAACCATGACCAGACCGAGGTGCTGTATGGTCTGGCTGTGGAAGCCGCCCGCCTGACCGGCAAAGAAGTGGTGCTGGATGCCTACTGCGGCATTGGCACCATCGGTCTGACCGCCAGCGGCAGGGCAAAGCAGGTGGTGGGCGTGGAGCTGAACCGGGACGCTGTCCGGGATGCCATCGGCAACGCAAGGCACAACAACGTGAAAAACGCCCGCTTCTTTACCGCCGATGCCACCCAGTGGATCACAGAAGCGGCGGCCGCCGGGCAGAGAGCAGATGTCATTTTCATGGACCCGCCCCGCGAAGGCTCCACCCCCCAGTTCATCGAGAGCGTGGCCCGCATGGCCCCCAAACGGGTGGTCTATGTCAGCTGCAACCCCGAGACCATGGCCCGTGATCTTGCCCTCCTGACCGCCAAAGGCTACCGCGCCGAGGGCTTTACCCCTGTTGATCTCTTCCCCCAGACCGCCCATTGTGAGGTGGTCGGCGCGCTGACCAGATCACAGAAGTCCAAAGGGTGAAACAAGCCACGATGAACGGATATTTTTATGTATTAACGGCCATTGACCTTTTTGTGCTGAGCTTCATGTGCATCCTCACAAAGCTCAGCGAGTCCCTGAACAAAAAGCAGAAGCAGGGATTTTTCCTTGCTTTTGCGCTGATCGCGGCGATCTCGGTGCTGGAGGTGGTGACACTGGCGGTGGATGGCACCCCGGCGGGCTACCGCTGGCTGAACATCCTGTCCAACTATCTGGGGTTCGGCCTGTCCCCGGGAGTGTGTCTCTGCCTTGTGTATGTCATGGACCGGAAAAAGAGGATGAACCGCTGGTTCAGGGCGGCGGTGTGCTGCGAGGCGTGCTACCTGCTGTTCCTTGCTCTGTCCATCCCCGCCGGGCTGGTGTTCTCCGTCAGCGCCGACAACGTTTATTCCCGTGGGCAATACTTCTATATTTATATCATCCTGTATTTTGCGGCCATCGTGTATCTCTCGGTGTCCACCATTGTCACGGCGCGGGAATTTCAGAATCGCAGCCGGGCGCTGATCTACCCCCTGATGATCTTTCTACTCATTGAGACCATCATTCAGGTGACACTGCCGGACCTCCACGTTACATGGCTGTGCGTTACCCTGTTGTCGGTGCTGTACTTTATCTACTGCAGCGAGATGTGGAACCAATTGGATGCCCTTACCGGGCTGCTGAATCAGAACAGCTATCTGAACCGCACTGCTGAGATGCGCCGCAACGGCGGGGTGCTGGTGGTGTTCGATGTGGACGATTTCAAGCAGATTAACGACCGCTATGGCCACCTGCAGGGAGATCTCTGTCTGGCCGAGATCGGCCGCTGCATCAAAAAAGCCTATGCCCGCAGCGGCTACTGTTACCGTACCGGCGGCGACGAGTTTTGTGTGCTGATGGAAAACGCCGACCGGGAGGCCCAGTGTGCGCAGGAGTTTGTACGCCAGCTGGAACAGCGGCGAAAAGCCGTGGACTTTCTGCCACGGTGTCCTTTGGTTCAGCTCCTTTTTTTTGGGGAGGATGTGCTGGCTGTGAAGAATCGGGCCGATCAGGAAATGTACCGCCACAAAAAAGCCCGGAAGCCCGATGCCGCTCATTGTTCTCCAAATCATACCCTCCTATGAAAAGGGACTGCTGCACTGGGATCTCCCCTGTGCGGCAGTCCCTTTCCTTGTTCTGGCCGGGCACGGTGCGCAATGGCGTGATTTGAACTGGCTTTTTTGCATTTCCTGTACTATAATAAAGAACTGTGAAGTTTACACCCGCTATCACTGGGAAAGGAGAATCACCCCTTGAATAAAATGCTTACCCACCTGAACGGCTACAAGCGCGAGGCTGTGCTTGCACCGCTGTTCAAGATGCTGGAAGCCACGTTCGACCTGTTTGTGCCGCTGGTCATGGCAGACATCGTCAACGTGGGCATTGCAGCACATGATTTCCACTATATCCTTGTGCGGTGCGGCATCCTGCTGCTACTGGCCGTTGTGGGCCTTGCCTGCAGCCTGACGGCCCAGTATTTCTCGGCCAAGGCGGCGGTGGGCTACTCCACCTCCCTGCGCCATGCCCTGTTTGAGCACATCCAGAGGCTTGGCTTTACCGAGATGGATACCATGGGCACCAGCACCCTCATCACTCGCATGACCAGTGACATCAATCAGGTGCAGAGCGGTCTGAACCTCTTCCTGCGCCTGTTCCTGCGCAGCCCGTTCGTGGTGGTTGGTGCCATGGTCATGGCGTTCACCGTGAATGTGCGGGCCGCCTGGATCTTTGTGGTCGCCATCCCGCTGCTGAGCGTGGTGGTGTTCGGGGTCATGGTCATCACCAACCGCTGTACAAAACGGCCCAGGCCCGGCTGGACCGTGTGCTGGGCCTGACCCGCGAGAACCTGACCGGTGTGCGCGTGGTCCGCGCCTTTGATAAGGAGCAGAGCGAGATCGACCGCTTTGAGTCGGCCAACGACCTGCTGACCCGGATGCAGCTCCATGTGGGCCACATCTCCTCCCTGATGAGCCCGCTGACCTACGTCATCATCAATCTGGCCATTGTGGCTCTGCTCTATGTGGGCAGCATCGAGATCAATGTGGGCGGCATGGCCTCCGGCGATGTGATCGCGCTGGTGAACTACATGAACCAGATCCTGGTGGAGCTGGTCAAACTGGCAAACCTCATTGTGCAGGTGAGCAAGGCGCTGGCCTGTGCCGGCCGTGTGCAGGCTGTGCTGGACACCGAGCCCGGCATGGAGTTCCCCGCTGCGCTCAAGGGTGAGGCACCTGCAGACAAGGCCGGGGATGCTGTGCGGTTCGACCATGTCAGCCTGACCTACGCCGGTGCCGGTGCCCCCAGCCTGACCGATATCAGTTTTACCGCAAAGCGCGGCCAGACCATTGGTGTCATCGGCGGCACGGGCAGCGGCAAATCCAGCCTCATCAACCTGATCCCCCGCTTTTATGATGCCACGGAGGGCACCGTGGAGATCCTGGGCCGTCTGGCGCAGGAGTACCCCCGCGCGGCTCTGCGCGGCAGTGTGGCGGTCGTAATGCAGAAAGCCCAGCTGTTTGGCGGCACCATCCGCTCCAACCTGCTGTGGGGCAACAAAAACGCGGCGGACGCTGACCTGTGGGCCGCACTGGAGACCGCGCAGGCTGCGGATTTCGTCAGGGCAAAGCCCCTTGGGCTGGACGAGCCTGTGGAGCAGGGCGGCCGGAACCTGTCCGGCGGCCAGAAGCAGCGCCTGACCATTGCCCGTGCGCTGGTGGGCAAGCCGGAGATCCTGATCCTGGACGACAGCGCCAGCGCACTGGATTACGCCACCGATGCGGCCCTGCGCAAGGCGCTGGCCGCTCTGCCCGGTGACCTGACCGTGTTCATCGTGAGCCAGCGTGCCGCCAGCCTGCAGCACGCCGACCAGATCATCGTGCTGGATGATGGCAGGATGGTGGGGCTGGGCAGGCACGCCGACCTGCTGAAGACCTGCCCCGTTTACGAGGAGATCTACGCCAGCCAGTTCAAGAAAGGGGATGCGCAGAAATGAGTGCAAAAGCAAAGAGTAAGCTGACCCCGGAACAGCGCAACGCAACGCTTCGGCGGGTGCTGGAAAAGATCCGCCCCTACAGCTTTTTTGTGGTGTGCAGCCTGATCGTGGCCGCCGTGAGCGTGGCTGCCCAGCTGTATATCCCCATCCTCTGCGGCAGTGCCATTGATATGATGCTGGGCAAGGGGAATGTGGACTTCAACGGTGTTCTGCGCATCGTGGTGGAGATCGTAATCGTGGCCGTGGTGGCTGCATTTGCCCAGTGGCTGCTGAGTGTCTGCAACAACCGCATCACCTTCTCGGTCAGCCGGGACCTGCGCAACGCCGCGCTCCGTAAGATCCAGACCCTGCCGCTCTCTTATCTGGACAGCCACCCCTCCGGCGATATCGTCAGCCGCATGGTCGCCGATGTGGACACCTTTGCGGACGGCCTGCTCATGGGCTTTACCCAGCTGTTCAGCGGCGTGCTGACCATCCTTGGCACCCTGCTGTTTATGCTCAGTGAGAATGTGCCCATCACGCTGGTGGTGGTCTGCATCACCCGCTGAGCCTGGTTGTGGCAAGCTTCCTTGCCAAGCGCAGCTATAAGTATTTCCAGGGCCAGAGCACCGTGCGCGGTGAGCAGACTGCCCTGGTCAACGAGATGATCGAGGGCCAGAAAGTCGTGCAGGCCTTTGGCCATGAGGCCGAGAGCCTAGCCGCCTTTGACGAGGTGAATGGCCGCCTGCAGAGCGTGAGCCTGAAGGCCATCTTCTTCTCCAGCATGACCAACCCCGCCACCCGCTTTGTGAACAACATCGTTTATGCAGGTGTCGGTCTGGTGGGTGCCGTTTACGCTGTGGCGGGCGGCATCACCATCGGCCAGCTGAGCATCTTCCTGAACTATGCCAACCAGTACACCAAGCCCTTCAACGAGATCTCCGGCGTGGTCACCGAGCTGCAGAACGCACTGGCCTGTGCGGCCCGTGTGTTCGAGCTGCTGGATGCCGAGGACCAGGTGCCCGAGGCGGAGAACGCAAGGTGCTGGAGACCGACGGCCATGTGGAGCTGAAGGACGTTTCCTTCCGCTACCTGCCGGACCGCCCCCTCATCGAGGGGCTGAATCTGGATGTGAAGCCCGGCCAGCGCATCGCCATTGTCGGCCCCACCGGCTGCGGCAAAACTACCCTCATCAACCTGCTCATGCGGTTCTACGATGTCAACGGCGGCTCCATTGAGGTGGCCGGAAACGATATCCGCAGCCTGACCCGCGCCTCCCTGCGCGGCAGCTACGGCATGGTGCTGCAGGAGACCTGGCTGCGTGCCGGTACTGTGCGGGAGAACATTGCCTACGGCAAGCCCGATGCCACGGAGGAAGAGATCGTTGCCGCCGCCAAAGCGGCCCACGCCGACAGCTTCATCCGCCGCCTGCCCAAGGGTTACGATACCGTCATTGCTGAGGACGGCGGCAACATCAGTCAGGGCCAGAAGCAGCTGCTCTGCATCGCCCGCGTGATGCTCTGCCTGCCCCCCATGCTGATTCTGGACGAGGCGACCTCCTCCATCGATACCCGCACCGAGGTGCGCATCCAGGCTGCCTTTGCCCGGATGATGCAGGGCCGCACCAGCTTTATCGTGGCCCACCGCCTGTCCACCATCCGTGAGGCCGATGTCATCCTGGTGATGAAGGATGGCCACATCGTGGAGCAGGGCGACCACGACACCCTGCTGGCGCAGGGCGGCTTCTATGCCAAGCTCTATAACAGCCAGTTCGAGGGCGTGGAGACCTGAAAAACCAAAATGGGAGATGCCAACAGCGGCATCTCCCATTTTTTATGCGATGGTTTCCAGCACCGGTTCCTCCGGCGGGGGAAGCAGGGTGGAGTGGGCTTCCACGAACTCTGCCGCCCGCTGGCTGGCGATGCCCTGCCGCACCTTGCGGAAATCGTTGGCAGGGAAGGTGCGCTCACCCTTCCAGTGTGCCAGTGCGGCCTCCACCTCGCATCGGTGGGCCAGAGGTGTTCCCGCTCGGCCACCATCAGAAGGCCCAGACTGCCCCGCAGCTTCTGCTCTGCCTGTGCGTGAAGCTCAGTGCGGAACTGCTCCACGGTCTGGCCCCGCACCTTGAGGTACTGGTCAAAGTTGACGTTGTTGGCCTGCAGCCGCAGGTTGAAGTTCCGCTGTTCAGCAAAATAGTTGCCGGAGACCAGGTCCTTGGGCAGGGGGCCCTGACACAGCCGCCCAGCTGGAAGATAAGTTCCCGGCGGGCCAGTGCCTTGGCCTGCGCACAGCGCTGGGCATAGAGCTCCCGTGCCACCTGCTGGCGCAGGGCCGCTTTGCCTGCGGCATCGGCGGCACGGTCTTCATCGCCGTGCCGGGTGTTCACTTCCAGCTCAATGCTCACCTGCCGGATGGGCCGGGGCTGGATGGGCTGGGTGAAGCCGGTGTAACGCTCCAGCTTCAGCGGCGGCAGGCAGTAGAACTCTGCTCCCGCCCGGAAGCCTTCGGCCCGGTTGACGGCCAGCAGCTCAAAATCCGGATCGGTCACGGGAACCAGATGCTCTTTTTCCACAAGCTCCTGATATAATGTGGAAAAACCGGTCAAAATAGCCCGGTTCACGGCGGCGGTCAGCAGGTCCTCTTCCGCCTGCGGCGGGTTCTCTGCGGCCTGCTCGGCCTGAATGGCCGCTTCCAGCTCTTCGGCGCTGGCGGAAAATACCACCCGGCAGTCCCCGGGCTGGGGCATTCCTACATGTTCCAATACCATTGCGGTGACCTCCTCTCAGCGGCTAAAGCTGACCATCAGTGCCAGCAGCACAACGGCCAGACAGAAATAGAGGATCTCGGCCCCCAGAACGGAGCGGTCGCCTCCACATACATCTTTTCAGGATCTTCGGGGTCGTAGTACAGCGTGACCGTTTCCCCGCTGGCAAAGCCCATGCCCTTGGCGGCTTTGGGGTAGTGCAGGCGGTGGCTGCGCCCTCGGTCTCGAACTCAAGCAGATAAGCCGCGCCGTCCCGGCTCTGAACGGTGCCTGCCACCCGGGCCTCCACACGCTGGCCCTTCTGCTGTAAGCGGCGGCGCTGCAGCACACTGCGCAGGCCCATGTAGAACATGATGCCCGCGCCGATGATAAAGATCAGAACATTGAACATTCAGTTCCCTCATTCCGTCATTACTCGCCCGGCGGCATACAGGCCGGACGGTCAGCTTTTATTGTACCATATTCCGGCCCAAATGCCCCTGTACGGAGTGCCCGAAATTTAGAGCATTTTTTTGTCGAACAATTTTGAAAATAGTGCTTGACTTTTCTTGTGGCTGTGGTATAATAATTAACGTTCCGAGCCGAACGGCCCACGAACAAAACAGAATATGCGGATATGGCGGAATTGGCAGACGCGTTAGATTCAGGTTCTAATCGGGGCAACTCGGTGGAGGTTCAAGTCCTCTTATCCGCACCAAATGATGAAAATCCGAACCTTTTCTCGAAAGAGAAGGGTTCGGATTTTTTATTTTCCTTGCGCTTGGATTTTCTGATTTACAAACCTGAAGTGCTGTATTATAATAAAGTAATCACACAACAGGAGGCTCCTCAGAATGTCCCATTTGATCGAAACGGTATACAACTTGCTCTGGGGTGATTTGTTCACCCTGCCGGTGGGCGGCGGCATCGGCATTTCGCTGATGGCGGTGCTGCTGCTCACGGCGGGCGTGTTCTTCACCCTGCGCACCCGGCTGCTGCCCGTGCGGCTGTTCCGGGATATGATCGCCGCTGTCTGCGAAAAGAACCAGAGCATGGACAGCCTTTCCTCTTTTCAGACGCTCATCGTCTCCACGGCCACCCGGGTAGGCATGGGCAATCTGGTGGGCGTGGTAGCGGCAGTGTCTGCCGGTGGTGCCGGTGCGGTGTTCTGGATGTGGGTCACGGCCCTGCTGGGGGCATCCACCTCCTTTGTGGAATCCACACTGGCCCAGAAGTACCGGCAGCCCGACCCGCTCTATGGCGGGCAGCGCGGCGGCCCAGCCTACTACATCCATGTGCTGGCCGAGCGCAAGCGGGGCAAAAAGCTGCGTCATTCCATCGTCGCGGTGTTGTTTGCCATTTCGGGCCTCATCTGCTGGTGCGGCATCAGCCAGGTCATCAGCAACTCGGTCAGCTCCGCCTTTGCCAATGCGTTCTCCATCCCGCCCATTGTGACCACGGTGGTGCTGGTGGGTGCTCTCGGCGGTCATCGTCCTGCGCAAAGATGCCACCGTGAAAAGCTGGATGTTATCGTGCCGATCATGGCGGTCTGCTATTTCGTGATGACGGTCATCATCATTGCGGTAAATTTCCGCCAGCTGCCCGCTGTGCTGGGCCGCATCTTCTCGGAAGCCTTCGGCCTGCGGCAGGTGGCCGCGGGCGGCTTTGGCGCGGTGCTGATGAACGGTGTCAAGCGCGGCCTGTTCTCCAATGAAGCGGGCAGCGGCTCGGCCCCCTGTGCCGCAGCGGCTGCTCCTGCGATGACCCTGTGAAGATGGGCTTTGTGCAGGCACTGGGTGTCCTGATCGACACGGTGGTCATCTGCAGCTGCACTGCCTTTATGATGCTGCTGGCTCCCGTAAATGTCACCACTGGGCTGACCGGCATGGACCTGCTGCAGGCAGCGGCGCAGTACCATCTGGGCAGCTTTGGCGTGGTGTTCATTGCCGTCACGCTGGCGCTGTTCAGTTTCTCCACCTTCATTGGCATCCTGTTCTATGCCCGCTCCAATGTGGCGTACCTCTTTGGCGACCGCTGGGGCTGGCAGACAGCCTATAAGGTGCTGGCCCTTGTCATGCTGATGGTGGGCGGCCTGGAAGCTATACCGTGGTGTGGGATCTGGGGGATGTGGGCATCGGCCTGATGACCATATTCAATCTCATTGCCCTATACCCCATGTCCGGCGAAGCCATTGCCGCCTTGCGGGATTACGAGCGCCGGAAACATCTGACCCAAAACTGATCCTGCCGACAGTTTCCGCAGAAAAGCTGCAAAAATCCGAAAAAAGTAGTTGACAAATCGCCCGCAGTCTGATAAAATAAACAAGTCGTCCGGCAACGGACGTGAACAGAATCTGGGCGTGTTCCCGAGTGGCCAATGGGGACAGACTGTAAATCTGCTGCTTTTCAGCTTCGGTGGTTCGAATCCACCCGCGCCCACCAAACAAGAAAAATCCGAACCTGTTTCCGATTGGAGAAGGGTTCGGATTTTTCGTTTTCTTCGGGTACAACAACGAAGGTTCCTGTGGACGGCGCAAAACTCCGATACCTTGTCATAGACCGTAAGCCACTAACAAGATTTGGAGGATGCGATTATGAAGTACGATGCAAGAGCCTGCAAGTTTAACATGGATACCGGGTGTGTGGAGTTGACTCTCCAAGATGGGAGAAAAATTTCCATTGACTGCACCGGGGTCGAGGATGCGTTGGATGTGACCATGGCACAGCAGACCGAATTGGACTACCTTATCTATAATGACCCGCTGGGCTATGCCGATTTGATCCTGAACGGCGACCCGGAGGAATATTTGAAAAATGCAGCCGGGAGCATGGGTTAGAAGATTAAGGGCAAAAAAATAAGAGGTGTGCCCAACTGGACACACCTCGGTGAGATACATCTATATAAGGCAGGGCGTTCCCTTTACTGGGAGCGTCCTGATGTTTTTATGCTGCAACAGGCAAGGCTTGTAGAGCTTCCTGCTCTTTCAGCCATTCCTCATATTCACGCTGGCCTTCCTCGCTGTTGAAAAACTCAACCATGGAGGGATAAAAGCAACGCGCAAGGGTCTTGATTGCTTCATCCGGGTAGCCGGATTTGTTCGACTTCTTCTTTTTGTTCAAATGGTATCCTCCGAAAATCAAAGTTCTATATCCTGCCCACGCTTACGGTTTTGCTGCTGCACATTCATGGTGCGCTCCTGCTTGGGGGCAAGAATCTTTTCCAGAAAGCCGCGCACCAGTTCGGGCGCACGGTGGAGAGCATCCAGATAAGGCTTCACATCATACCAAAGGTCGTGGTACTTGTTGCTCCAACGAACGGCCTCCTTCTTGGCGGTGGAAAGTTCTTCTTTCAAGCGGCGGTTCTCCACATCCATCATATAGCCGTGGTCGGCCTGTTTTTTCAGCTTGGAGAATTCTTCTTCGGTCAGCGAGTAGTTACCGAGAAAGGTGCGCTTGCCGATATAATCCAGATCGCGCGCATGAATGAGGGCTTCTTTTGTGAGCGTGGCCTTTTTCTGAACAGCGTCAAGTTCTTTCACCTTTTTGGAGAGAGCGGTGCTAGTTCGGGCGAGCGACTGTTCTTTCTGGTCGATTTGAGAAGTCAGGCTGTCCAGACGTTCCTGCTCCCGCTGGACTTTGAATTGGGTGACGGTCAGGTGTTCTTCGGTGCTGCCGCGCTCGCCGCGCTCTACATCGGTGTACCCGGCAGCGCGCATAAAATTGAAGAAGTTGTCCTGCAAGACGCTGTACGACTTCTTCAGGATAGGCTTGCCGTTCTTTTGCAAAACAGGCTTTCCCGATTCGTCCAGCAGAGGTTTGGATACCCACTTCTTGCTCCGGCTGACCTGCATGACAGTCTCCTTGACGGTGCCGACCAGTGCCTTGTCCTTGCAGCGTTTCGACAGAGGATTTGCTTTTCCACCACAGGCACATAGACCACATGAAGATGGTAGTGGTAGACCTCCCGACCTAATGCTTCGGTCATGGCGCGGTTGATCTCATCGGCGTGCATGACTGCCGAGAGGATATACTGCTCACCACCCACGATCTGAACGGCTGCTTTGTAGGCATCCTCATAGAACTGCTTGGCGAACTCGTAGCCACCGTGATTGTCAAAATAGGCCGAGTTGACATCAAAGACAAGCTCGCAATAATGGGTGGCATCCGGCTTCAGGCCGCGCGTTGAAATCGTACCAGCGGTTTCCAGTTGGGCGAACAGGTCAGTGTAGCTGGCGGTTGGCTTTTTGAAGTGGACGTTCCATGCAGCGCGCTGGGGGATAATATCGGGGTTCCGATAGCTGTCCTTTTCACGCTCATTGTGCTGCTGGGTGTTGCCAACGGCCTTGTCCGAAACGGCGAGGTTTCGGACACTGGTGCGGTCAACGCCATCGTTTCTTGCCAAAGGGCATCCCTCCTTTCAAGGTTCATCGAGAGGTGACGGGGAACGAAGATGCACTTCTTCGGAAGTGTAATAACCCACTATAACACTTTCATCCCTATGGGCTGCAAAGTGTAGTGGGCTCTCCGAGGGGGAACGAGGGAAAACGTCTCCTGCGGGAGAGCTACAATCAAGTTCGCACAATGCGAACTTGATTGCTCCGTACGCATCTGAAAAAATTGCGTACGGACTTCAAATAACCTGTACGGTTCGTACAGCATACAAATGAACAAAATACAGACGATAAAACGCTTGATTTCATCAAAACACGCCGTACAGATGCGTACAAGTACGGACCGTACAGGTTGTACGAACTTCTTCCGTGAAAAAATGCACTTTTTACGGACAGGGGTGGACAAGCGGCTCAATGCCCACGAAACCCCGCACCCTGCGGCCACCGGGCAGATAAATGTTGTTGGTGGCTTCAAGGTTATAGCGGCGGTCGTTCTGTCGCAGTTCTGCGCTGAAACGGATCGCCGATACGCTGTGGCAGGCGTTGTCCTCGCACCACTGCTTATAAATGTCGTAGAACTCCTTGGAGCTGATGGAGTAGTCCGCCTTGAAGCGGAAGTAGCCCTCGGATTCCATGAAGTCGATGACATTGTTGCTGCTGCGTTTGATGGTGTCCACGTTGGCGGCGGCTTGTTCGCTGACCGTGAAACGGAAGTTGTTCTGTACCAGCCGGTGCAGTCCTTCCAGACACCAGAGCAGGATGCCCTCCAACTCGGCGCACATCTTCTCCACAAGGAAAGGATCGTCCGTGCGGTCGGCAGGCTTGTCTTTGGTGGTCAGGATGAGCTGACGGCGGAAGAAGCCATCCGAATGGTCGTACAGCGAAGTCAGCGCACCGTTGCCGAAACAGAGGAATCGGGCGTAGATGTCCCGCTGGTAGCTCTGGACACCCTTGCGCTCCAAGTCCAACTTGCTTCGGCAGTCACGATGGTCTTGATATAATTCGTCTTGGGCAGGGCGTTCATGTCCATGTCATCGTCGATCATGAGCAAGCGGCGTTCCAGATCGGCACGGGCAAAGCGGTTGTTCTCCACCTTCTGGACACTGCCGTTGCTGGCTGCATCCCCCATGAGCCGTTTCAGCACCAGCCCGATGCGAGACTTGCCCTCGCCGCCCTTGCCGACAATGAGCATCATCTTCTGTCCCTTGGTGCTGGGGATAAGGCAGTAGCCAGATATTCCTGCAAGGTGGGGATGTCGCATCGTCCAGCAGCTCGTGCAGAAAGGTCAGCCAGCGGTCAGGGCTGGCGGCTTTGGGGTCATATCTCACAGGTAAGCGGTTCTGACAGAACAGGCGGCTCTCCTGAAAAGAGCCGTCCGGCAGATGGTACACGCCGTTCTGGAAGTGGATGCAGTCCTGTTCGATGGGAAAGGGGTCGGAAAATGCCAGCAGCTTGATGGTCTCCAGAATGTTGGTGACCTTTTTGGACAGGCCGGAGGTGACATATTCCTCGATGTTCTCCAAGATGCGCTGCTTGATCTCACTTTCGTCCTCCACCGGGCCGTCCAGCGTGTACAGCGTACCGTTGACGCATTTCAGCGGCCACTGTTCCAGAAAGGCACGGCCAAACTGGACTTCATCGATCTTCTTACCGTTGTACCAGTCCGGCCATAAGGGATTGCGGGAAATGTTTTTCTTCATGTGGTGGCTCTCCTTTAAAAAGTAAAGTGGTGATTATCAATAATGATAAGCACCACTTTAGGTGAATGAATTGTCAGGCGCACTTTGCCAGAGCAAGGCGGTCGGTGCGCTCCTCCAGCATCAGCAGGTACGACCCGGACAGCAGCTGTGCGGCGGCAGCGGCCTTCTGCTGGGGCGTCCCAAATGCAACGCAGTCCGTCAGGTGCTCGATGGTCTCGGTCATGTGGAGGGCTTCCACGAACCGCTCGTCCAGCGGTTCTTCCGGGCTGGCGGGCTTGTAACGCTCTCGCCAGTCGTGCAGCAGGTCGAGATAATCGGTCAGCACCCGCAGGCAGTAGGCGATGTCTGCCCACTGCTCGTCCGTCAGGCCACGCTTGGGCGGCAGGGCGATGGCATTGGCGGGCGGCTTATCCGGGTCAAGCCCGAAGTCGTGTATCAGCTTCTCGGCGGCTTGCCGGGGGTTCAGGTCGAACAGCTTGGCGGTGAGGTCGATGGCGTCTCCGTTGCTCCACAGCCAAAGCAATAATAATAGGTGTCGTTCAGCTTCATGCTGGGGTCGCTGTCGGAATGGAACGGACAGCACACCATGCCATGGCGGTCGGGCTCCATTCCGTACATCTCTCCCACCTGTCGAACGGTGATGGCGGACTTGACAGTTTGATACAGGCTCAAGGGCATTCCTCCTTTGTTTCGTGCGTTGCACCAGAGTCCCTAGCGTGGGAACTCTGGTGTTTTTTGCTTCCTGCCTGAATATACGGAAAATTTTGCAGGAAAGGCGAAAAAGCGGCAGAACTGCAACGGAAAAAGAAAAATGCCCTCACTGGTTGCAGGACTGCAACAGCAAGGGCGGAGAGGTAACCGTATATTGAACAAAACGGCAGAGCGTATTATAATGAGGAAAAAGATCAAAAAGGAGGGCCGACCACATGGCACAGGAATATCTGCCCGCACCATCCAACGTCCGTCTTGCGGACTTGATGAAAGAGCACAACATAAGCCAACCGGAGCTTGCCAAGGAAATCGGCTGCTCCAAAAGCACCATCAGCCGCTTCATCAGCGGTGTAAAAGGGACGCTGACCCATGAGCAGGTGCTGAAGATCGCAAGGCTGTTCAACGTATCTACGGATTTCCTGCTGGGAGAAACCAACATCCCCGACCGCAAAAATTACGACATTGCCGAACTGGGCTTGTCCGTAGAAGCTGCAAAGAACCTCTACACAGGGCGTGTCAATACAGAGGTGGTCAATCTGCTGCTGGAAAATGCCCGCTTCGCAGAGCTTACTTACCGCATAGCGCAGTATTTTGATGATACTTTTGCGTCTGGTATCGCAGCACAGAATGCCATGCTCACGACATTGAGCACCCTGCTGCGCACAAAGGTCAAGACCCCGGAAGCAGCCAAAGCCGCAAAGGACATCAGCCTTCGGAGAAAGCCAGTATACCAAGGTGACCTTGATGATATCGAGATGTACTTCATGGCGGCGGTCAAGGAAATCAAAAAGGGTATCGGGAGCCATTACGCCGAACAGGAAGCCATGAGTAAGAAAGTGGCAGAGAAGATGTTCACCGAATTGACCAAAGGGCAGGATGTGCAGCACCCAACGATTACGGCAGAACAGTTGACAGATGCAATGTTGGACAGCGTTTCGGGTATGGAAGGAGCCACGCCGGAAGCACTGGAACAGCTGCGAAGCGGTCTGTTGGGAATCTTGCAGTCTGCCTCAGAGCAGGAAAACGCCCATGAAGCCGACGAATGAACGGCTTTGTGCGCTGGCACAGAACGGCGATGCTGCCGCACTGGACAGCCTGATCGACAACAACAAGTCTTTTATTGGCAAGGTTGCAAATGACCTTTTCCGCAGCATGAATCTGGCACAGTCCGGCCTGAACCTTGACACGGACGATTTGAAACAGGCGGGCAATCTGGCTTATGGAAAGCTGTGCCGAAGTTCGATGCAGCGCGCGGCATGAAGTTCATGACCTATGCGGCTCCTGCCATCCGCAACGCCATGATGGACATGGTGCGGGATGCCTTTACTGCTTTTGAGCAGCGGATGGTAACGGAGGACAAGGACGGCGTCTACTACCAGCGCGTTTCGCTGGACGATGTTCTGCCGGGAGAGGAACAACTGCGGCGCATCGAAGCTATAGCCGACCCTTATGCCATGCAACCGCAGAATATTATGGAGGAGCAGGAATCGCGCCGGGAACTGTACGATGGTCTGAAACGGCTGACCCAGCGGGAGCAGACTTATCTGCTGTACCGCTATGGCTTCACCGATGGTGAGGAACATCCGCTGATTGGCACGGCGATATATTTTCACTTGACGAAAGGCCGCGCAAAAAAGACGGAGGAACAGGCCATGGATAATTTGTGGTTGGAACTGCCGTGGTGGTTCGATTAAAGGGAGCGAAGAAAATAGCTTTTATACACTAAAGAATGAAATCAAAATGAATGAGAATTTATTTGGAAGTTTTAGGGAAGAATGCACATTCTAATTTTTTTAATATAGAAAGATTTTTACGGTTGATAGCTTGTCTACTGACACCAGATTTTTCTGCTATATCTGCGATGCTCATTCCTTTAAAAACAAATTGAGATAATAAGGTCAGTTCAGAAGGTTGAAGAACAGAATGTAAATCGGAAATCAATAGTTTAGGATATTCATCGTTTGAGGACAAAGACATCTGATCGAAATCAATTTCATCAATGCTTGCGATGACAGAGCTATCTACGGCGTTTTTTCGGCTGTTAAGCGAAATGTATTGATGCCGGATAGAGGATTCAATATATTTCACTAATGTGCCGTCATCTTTTCTTTGAAGTTTGGTCAATTTTCCGGAATGCAGTAATTCGAGACGATATAATTGTAAATCTGAATAGGCATCCTCATACTTAAGAAGAGCTGCATATTTTTTTAGTAATGGCTGAAAACGTTGGACGATTTGTAGCTGTGCAAAGGAGTTGCCGTTATATGCATTTAGAAAAAGGTCAAAAAGCGTATAATTCAATTTTCTTTCCTCCTTTTAAGAGGAAAGAGAAAAAATGTTAAGATTTGTAAACGGAAAAATAGATTTTTGTGAGCTAATATAAAAAGTTTACAAGAAAGCAATAGAGACTAAACAATATGTTGATAAACTTGTAAAAAAGGAGAACATATATGAATTGTGCAAAAAGTGTAAAAATGATAGTGATTCTGGGTTGTATTGTGGTGAATTTGGTGGGATGTGGAATGAATGATACAACAGCATCATCAATGTCCACAGCAGTTTCGTCACAGGATACATCGTCAAGTTCATGCAATTCTGAAGAAAAAAATGATTTGCAAGATTTTTCCCAGACGTTAGTTGATTCGACCTCGGTATTTTTAGATCAAGATCAATATACTGTTTTTGAAAAAGCGCAGAAAATGGACTATGCACTTTGGGGACAATCAAGTAACTTAAAAGGACTGAATTTTAAAATTGAAGATGCTCCGACTTTTGTGCCTATGACGCAAAATGCGCCGACATATGTAAAACTGAACGGACATGATTATGAGGTCTATCAAAATTCTTATAAAGAGTTTGAAGAATATATGAAATCTATTTTTACAAATGATTTCTTGTCACAAGATTCAATTGAGAAAAAGTTTGCGAATTATAATGGAAAACTCGCCGTTTGTGATGACTATGATTTGGCACAAATTCCATATTTTACAGGATATGTGGGAGAATATTATCCGGATGATTTCTGCTCAGTGCGATACTATTTGAAAAATAAAACGGAAGCACAAGTGAATTTTGTAATGATTGCATACTATAATCCCAATGAAACGTATGAGGTACATGATGAGTATTCATATGATGACATGAATAAAGTCGAATATGAAATGCAGTTGGTAAAAGTTGGGTATGTGTGGAGAGTAAATAAATATCACTCGCCTGAGCTTGGATAAGCAGATAGTGAAAAGTGTTGCATATAATAGGCATTGAAAAATCCCCCCCGAAGCCTTTTCGAGAGTTGAGAAAAGACTTTGGGGGGATATATGCTAAAAAATGATGCTTTACAACTTATTGTTGATGAAGAGAGTAGAGATATTTAGGAGCGACGAGCGGTTGCGATATAATCGCCGTATACGGTTTCATTGCGTGCAGTTCCCGCTTCCTCAAGAGTTCGAATGACACCACCAGCAGGATCAATGACGGAAATGCTACTTGCAGAAGAGCAATCGCCAGTATAAGCAATCGCTGTGACAAAATGCGTCTTTTTGCCATTGCTACTGTTGAGCCGAATAATGATGGGAAGGTTATTGTCAATACTTGCTTTGACTGCACTGAATACAGTCGCCTGCACCTTACCGCCATGAGTGTATTTGCTCGTGTCGATTTTACCATTGCACTCGCTGGGAAGAGCCCAAGTATTCAGACCGTTTGCACCCCAATTTCCACAGGCAGTCAGGACTTCGTTAGGGGTGAATTCACGAGGACCATAGATATTAGCGGTATTCAACACAGCAACAAGCGAGCAACCGCTATTTCCAACAAGCTTAACAATCTCCGAATTCTTCTGTGTCCAAAGATAGTTCTATCAGTAGGCAGAGATGATTGAATGAGATCGACCACTTGTACCGCCCGAAGAAGCGTCAATGCGTTCAGGGTGGCACTGCCGACCATACCATCGGCAGTC
>ENA-OQAZ01000532-OQAZ01000532.1-human-gut-metagenome-genome-assembly--contig:-NODE-532-length-20899-cov-1.741286_pt1 | contig 20899 bp, 34 predicted proteins | sample MGYA00242737_ERZ504531 | MGnify/ENA primary metagenome ERZ504531 (study PRJEB26092, sample SAMD00036244) | human gut metagenome | host: Homo sapiens | study: EMG produced TPA metagenomics assembly of... | reverse complement strand
AAACATTTTTTTCTCTTTCTGTCCAATTTGTCTTCCCGGCTTTTAGACTTACGCTGCTGTTTCCTTTGTTCCTGCTGCAGCTTTAGTGCTTGCTGAGATTTTGTTCCAGTGCCCCTATCCAACATTTGTTTATGAATTTCACGCTGGAGCTTCTTTGGGTTTTTTGTTAGTTCCTTTTCAGTAACCTCCACAGATGGACTAAATTGCAAACGATCATATTCCTTTAGCACAAACTCCCAAATCTCATAGTCCTTTGGTTCAGTTCCAAATGTTACTTTGGAAACGGAAAGTTTCCCATTTTCAACTCTCTCAAAAATACCTACCAAAATGGTTCCTCAAAAAACACTGTCAGCATGCCTGTCCTTATACTCATGGCAATCCCTCCTTAATGATTGAAATGAGCAAAGAATGGACAACCCGGAGGGGCAGGTTACTTACCCTGATATACAGGACGGCCGGGCTACCTACCGGCTCTGGTATGCATCACTGCATACGTTGCGTTTTTATCTTTACTTTTATAATCAAGCCTCCTCGGCCAGATTAACACATATAATTTTTCTGTTTCTGATTAAAACCAACTAGTCTTTTCATCTCTAAATTTAGGCATATCACTATCCTCATAAGGATTATAATTGTTTAAGTTACATCCAAACTCCTTTAATGATTTTATTTTATTATCTGCTGTCCATACAATCAAGGACATTCCGTCAAATTCCTCTATATTCCCATTATTCATTTCATTTTTAAAATACCACTCTACAACCGTCTGGTTATCTTTATGAAAGAACTGCTTGATCTTCCACTCCATCACCTTGCCACGTGTATTCCATTCATTAACCAATGTTTTACAACTTGACGGTTATTATATTTTGGACTCCAGCTTTCAGTATAAATCACGTCTTCCGCAAAAATGTCATCCATACCAAGATCCTGTTGTGTAAGCCACATTTTGAACCATAGTTGAATGATTTGTTCTCTCTCATTCAAAATTCTACACCTCGATTCATTTCTTAGTATATTATAATCGATGAGTTATTGCATCGTAAAGGACAAATCTATTTTTTATCTCTTCTGAAAATTCATCACACAACTAGAGGGAAGTACAAATAAATTCTCTTTCCATCGTTTCCTTTCCAACAATATCTACACATCCCGCTTTTGATAATGATACGCATCTTCAAACTTCACAGTTCCATTGATCCGTCTCACTTCATCAACACATTTTATGTGCAGCCTGTTTAAAGATTCTTCATCCACATCATGGGTGTAGGCAATTACCTGTGAGAGCTTGGACAATTCCACTGCTATCTTAAAGTCCATCCTGGCCAGACGGTTCTCACTATCCTGAACGGTTCCCGTAAGCACAGAAGCCAGTGACTGCAAAAAATAATTTTCTGCTTTTCCTGCAAGAAGATATCCCATATAGAATTTAAGTGCTTCTGCTACAAATTCGTTTCTGGAACGCACATTGCAGTCTCCAACAACCCGTCTGCCTGTTCTAATATAGCTTTTTCAATATAAATCCCAACACGGACTTTCGCATTTTCGCTCCCCATCGTTCCCTCCTTACCAGGTATTCACAAACTCTCTCTCATTTCCTCCAAAATCCTGCCACTTTCAAAAATCCAGCACCATTCTTTCGACCGCCTTTTCCAAAAGTATTCAAACCAGATTTCCCGAACGGCTTTGCCGGTCGGTGTTTTCCAGGGGTAGGCTGCCAAAAGCAGCATACCCCCTTTAACCTGCACACGTTTCGACCCTGCCAACCACTCAGGAATCCCATATCCTCTGTGTTCTTGCTGTTTCCATAACCTTCTCTCACATTTGCCCAACACCGCTTAAAATTCTCGTATGGGTACCACGATGCCACCTAGCTGTCCAAAGCCCGACACAGGGGTACACAGGGGGCTACACGGGGATGTCATGGATGACTGGGGATTCCGTTTTCTTTTTTCTGGTTATCATACGATTTCTGATTCTTCCAGCTGGGACTCCTCCCGTCTTGCAGTCCGATCAGCTCTACGGGTACGTTCTCTGGTGGATATTTCTCTTGCCACCTTGTCATCAATATATTCACGGGTAGCCTGCGGGACATATTTTTCATACAGTTTCTGTACTGTATCATTTAATTCCCCCTGAAGATCGGTGTCCCTTTTTTCCATGTGGAACTTTAACGCATCCAATTTTTCTGTGTTAAAACTGACATTGATCGTAGTATTTCTCATTTCAAATCTCCTTTTTCTTTCAGAAAGCAAATCAGGCGGCTGCTCACACAGCCGCCCGATCTCGTTTCATCAGGTTCTTAAATAATGGATTAGTTCAATGGCATCTGCAAGACCCGCCTTATAATACCTCAAACGCTCCTGTTCCGGTATATCCATTTTAGCCATAAGCTGGTCATCCAACCATTGCCGGTCATCCGCTGAAAGGCTATTGAGAATTCGATCCATGCGGAGGACATGTTCCTTGGTCTCTGTGCAATAAGCGGGAACCTTGTCCTCTTCACTTTTTCTCTTCAGCTCCAGAACTCGTTCTTCGATTATCTGATTTAACTGATCCATAATCTCATCCATCGGTTACTTCCCTCCTTTCAGCCACACACAATACCGAACTTTTTTCTAAAAGTCGATATCACATATCCATAAACTGTCCAGGCAAATCTGCACAAATTTCATTTTTAGCTACCTCATTCCGGAATAGTTGCCAGCCTTCCAAAAGCATACAGATGGCTGTTCCAGTAAGGAGAAGTAAGATCCGCATAGCCAATAGGCGAACCACAATGCAGCATCCTAGAGCCTCCAACATAAATCCCCACATGCTGACCGCCCCTGCAGATGCATAAGTTCCCGTAAAAACACCAGATCTCCGGGGCTAGCTTCCTCTCTTGACACAATCGCACACTGGTCATAAATCCCCTGTGCTGTTGTTCGGGAAAGGTGATACACCCCGGATCTCGTGTAGACCCAACAGATATATCCACTGCAGTCGAAACTGGTGTCTGGAGAACTACCGCCCCATACATAGGGATAACCAATATAACGGGTTGCCTCTGCCATCAGCGCGGAAAAACTCCCATCTCCCATAGCCTGTCCGGGAGGAAGACCATTTCCACCTGGTACACTCACACCGTATTTTGCCAGCATATAGATGCGCTGTACATTCGTTTTATCTTCCAGAGAAACCTCCTGGTTTAATTCTGCAGCAAGATTTCCGTAGACCATATTCAGGCTTTGGATTGGAATTGCAACTGTATAGGTTTCTCCCTCTTCATCCTCCCTCTCCTCATACTCTACAAAACAATCTGCGAATGCCCGATAGTCCCCCTCATCCATCCGAGGGTGATCCTTACCAAAAAACAGGGCATAAAAAATCGCTTTTACCTGGTAGGGATCTACTTCTTCGGCTTCTGCCATACCATTGATTTCATTTAACACCCCATCCAGTTTTTCAAAACTGTCCTGCATATTTTCAATGTACATCCGATACTCTGCAGGCACCTTTGAGGACAAATACCCTCCATGAAAGGACAGCTGGACAGCAGAAATGTTATGATCTACAGTCCCAGAAAGCGTGCACATAATCATGGTGGCAATTAAAATAACAGGGGTCACTAATGCTGCAATAACAGAAAAAACCACAGTCCGCCCATTCCGGTCAGATAGGGTAAGCGCTACCAGTTTTGCTGTCACAGCGGCAGCTGAGACGGCCATAAAATCACTCCTTCCACACTTTTTATCGAGATATTCATCTGACGCATCAGGATTTATTTCATTCCATCATAGCCACCCATATGAAACAGGCTCTGCTGATAGAAGTCTCCCTCTCTTTCCTGTTTCTGTACAAGCTGATAAGCATGTTCGATTGCGTCCTCCAGAAACTGGGTTTCAAACCCTGCCGTTTCGTACCCTTGCCAGATTACATTGGCATAATGGTCAGAGGGAATTCCAAATGAATGCCCTGGTGTCATCACATAAACCATGGCCGGAACAGTTTTTCCATCCAACTCAACCTCCAGCATCTGCTTCCCGTACAAATTGGGATACCCTTCATAAAGATCCAGCGATGCCTCATCTCTGTTTTGGATCTCCCAGATCAGCACCGGCACAGTACTCCCTTCTTTAGGTTCTACGGTTGCCACAGCTCCCCTGCGGCCTCCCCGAAATAACAGTTCATAATCTTTTAACTCACTCTTTCCTACTACCTTCGAAGTCGGACAACGAAATGCCATCTGCTCCAGATTCAGATTGCTCCCATAGGCAATATAAAGTCTTTGTTTTCCTTTCAATTTGCTTCCTCCTGTCACATTCGCATACAAAAAGCCGGGGATTCCTGTGCTTCCCCAGCTGATTCTAATTCCTCAATTGGATGAATGGTTTCCTGTCTCTGGATCCGTTCTGCCAATTCCTTCTCCCGCTTCTGTCGCATTCTTTCCTTTTGTGCTTCCGCCTGAGCCGGATCCTTCCAGGCAATACAGCCCGGCAGATTTGCCAGCAGATGTTGACGAGCTGTGGCGAATTCTTCCCCATTTAATCCTAGCCGTAAAAGCCAAGTGCGGAATGTATACTTCTCATTGCTGGTCTGAGTTTTTCTTCTGCTGGCGCAGGACTGATTCAGCGCTTGGGCGCCAATCGCCAGACAAAACTGGATATAGGCCTTAATCTTGCCGGCATGAAGCGTCCCATTGAACAGACGAAATTCCACTGTTCCTTTCTGAAAAACAGAATGAAGGTTCAGACAATGATAACGGCTGTCATCATAATGCTGGTCTCTGCGGCTCTCCCCGTTATACCAGATCCGTTCCACTGCCTCCATACTCTTTGGTTTTCTTCTGTTTAATTCTTCCAAAAATCGTGTGTCTACTGGCTGACACCACCGGTGCTGCCGATCCACGGACACCCCCAGAGCTTTATAGATCAGATCTTCCTTGGCTGCCATGATATTAGTGATATTACGAAGGGTTCTGGCATCAAACGGTTCCGCATTGATATGCACATGGATACCGCAGCTTCCATTCGTCAGTGCCCCATGCTCTTTCAGCTTCCGGATGATCTCCTGAATCGTCACAATATCCTCATAGCGACAGATGGGACTTACCATCTCCGTCTGATATTCTCTCCCTGCATTGATCTTTCTCCCATTCCATTTTTTCTGCGCTGTTATACTCCCATCACTCATAAACTTCCACTGCCGCCCTTCGTGTCAATGGCTGCATAGGTATCGTAATAGGTTCCCAGATATTTGACTCTAGTTCCAAAATACTCTGCCGTTACCTCAGCCGCTTTCGCACGGGTAATGCCGGTCATCTCAATCTCAATGCCAAATTTCTGCTCCTTTAACTCCATTCATAGTCTCCCCTTTTAGCGTCCTCCTGCCTTTCCGAACAGTCTGGCTTTGTGTTCCGGGGCATTTACCATTAAGTTATATCGCTCATTTCCACATTTATACAGGCAGACTCCCCGTTGTGGATACCGGATCAGGTTATACTCACTATCCTCCAGCTGCAGGGTATCCGTATAAAACTTGGCATCAAGCTCCCCGCATTGAACAGAAACTGATGCGTCGGGATGGAAAACAGCGGCTTGGTATACTCCCTCACGCCATCCAGATTAAAATCCTCTAGGTTCTGGCTGGCTATGATAACTGCAGAATCTTTTTTTCTCACACGCTTCATAAAATTTCTAACATACTCTACTGCAGTCAGGTTGGAAAGGAACAGATAAAACTCATCCAGACTGGCTGCCGTATTGCCTTGTGTCAAAAGAACATCGCTCATAAACGAAAGCACATTAAAAAGCAATGCATTTTTAAGGCTCCTGCTGGCCTGTAACAGTCCTTTTACCCCAAAGGTAATGAAGCCATCATCGGTGATATTGGTATGTCCATTAAAGAACTTGCTCTCAGCTCCCACACACATAGAATTCAGCCCAAGAAGAATACTCTGAATCATTTCTGCTGTATAAAGCTGTCTTCTGTTTTCGTCAAATCCCTGATATTCTTCCTCAATGAACGCATAAAGATCGGAGAGAACTGGGTAATCCTCCGCAGCCAGGCATTCAAAATCACTTTCGTCTGTAATCCCCCATCTGGTATATAACTTCTGCAGCATGATCTCAATCACATCGATTTCCCTGTCGGAAAAATCCTTGTAGCTTCGGAAAAAGTCCTTTAAGAAACTGATATGCTGGGATAATCTGGACCGGATGCGAAAGGTCTGAGGTGCATCCATATCCTCCGGGCTTCCCGCTTCGTCCCAGGTTTTCGGTTCCAGAGGGTTGATAATGAACTCCCCACTCATTAAGTCGATAAAACACCCTCCCAGATTATTGGTCAGATCTTCATACTCCATTTCCGGATCCAGAGCGCAGATATGCATTCCGGACTCCCTTAAATTCGTCAGCAGCAATTTAAGCAGATAGCTTTTTCCCTGTCCGCTGTTTCCCAGAATCAGGATATTGGCATTCGTCTTATCATCTGCTCTCCGGTTAAAATCCACCAGTACATTACTCCCAAATTTATCTCTCCCAATATAGAACCCGTGAGGATCCGTCTTTCCTGAATAGTTAAAGGATACAGATTCGCCACACTGCTGGCCGGAAGCACTCTCTCAAACTGATCCTTAAACAGGTTATAACCGCTTGGCATTACACACCGGAACCCCTGTTGTTGACGGAGGATCAGTCGGTCTACATTCAATTTTGATCGGATCAGTCCGTTAGTACTTCTGTCTGAAGAAGCTTCAAATGCTCCAGATCATGGGCACACAACTCCAGATATACTGCCGTATGGAGGAGGGGTTCTCGGTTGCGATGCATCTGGGCTACGATGGTAGTTACATCCTGTAAATTACTTTCGGCCAGAACAGTCTGCTGTAAATCACTGGTATTGCTCCGATCCATCCGGTTTTTGTTGGCTGCATTACTGATGATCTTCCGCTCCTCAACGGGTGTCACATGACGGGTATAGATCCGCAAGGTTACACCATCTTTCTCCCTAATGTGAGAGAATTGCCTGCTCTTCCGTAGCAGTCGGGTACTCCCGCAGTGCCCAGACACAACGATATGTGTTACCACAAATAAAATGATCTGTTTCAAATTTAATGACAGACGGGGCAATCATATCCAGAAATTCCTGGATACGCACATTATCTTCCCTGTCATCAACTGCTGTTCTTCCTTTTTTCAAGTCATCTCCTCCTCACTCTAAATCTCTGGTATGATCCACCGCTCCCCGTCAAAGTCTTCAAACTTCTCTGTGGTCACGTTCTGCTCATAGTAAACAGCCAGGATACGTTTGATATCCTCTTTATCTGCCGTTTAACAGAAAAACTCTGTTCCTTCAGGGATTTTTCAATCCTGGAAAGGTACGGAAAAATATCCGATTCCTTTTCATCTTTTAACCGCAGCATAATCAGAAATTCACGGGCTGTCGCCATCTGCACCTGAATCCGGTCCAGATGGGTCTGATCCTGTTCCAAAAGACGGCGTATGACTGGATTCTCTTCCTGCTCCATCTGACTTTTCAGAAACCGCTTGTTGTCTTCAAAACTTTCCCTGCTGTTTAGACACAGCATCTCAATCTCTGCCACTCCTTTTAGTACAGTCATAAGAGCATAGATTCTTGCCCCGACACTAGATTCGGACAAAACAGAAATATTCGTTGGTTTTACAATAAAATACACCAGCTCCCCCTGTCCGTAGGTCACCAGACTGTAGTCTGTAATCTCCTTTGCACCAATGAACTGCCGTGTGGAGAGGCGCTTCTCTGCCTCTTTTTTCGCTTTTCTTTTCTCCCTGCTCATTCATACCTCCACTCAAAAAATTGCTGACGCATAAAAAAATACGCACAGGCATACCGGATAAAATCCAGAATGCTGGTATCTTCAAAACGGATCGTCAGAAATCCATATACCCCTGTCAGAACACAAGGGAACATAAATCCCGCCTGCGTAGCTGCTAAAATGGAGACCAATCCGCAAATACCAAGAATCCCAATGTCCCGAAGCTGCCATAACCAAAGTGTTGCTTTTGATTTCAAATGGTCCGGATAAATATACAACCGATCACCTCCAAATAATAACCGCCGGCATGATGAAGCTCTGCGGCGGTATGTTCGATCCTTCCTCTTATTCAGTTTCCTCAAGTTCTGCCTTTCCCTCTATCTCCTGCATCTCTCCAGATACTACATGTTCTTCCTGCGAAAGTACATCTTCAATCAGTCCGATCACAAATTCTTTCTGGCTCTGTCCTGTCTTTTTGAGGTATTTTTTTAACCTCTGAAAAAACTCCTCTGATACCTGAAATGCCAGTGTCCTGGTTCCGTTTGCCATCTCTCTTTCTCCCTTCTCAAAGTGGTCTTTTAGAATCCGTTCCATATACTCGTTCAGCTTGATTCCCCATTCTTCCTGTTCTTCCCGCACTTTCTTATGCAGGGATTCTGGAATCATGGCGCATAAATTTTTCTTACGCTCTTCCATTTGACTCTCCTTTCCTCGTTTTTACAAGCCAAGTATATCCATAAAGAGATGAGATAGCTATGACGATATCCAACAAAGATTACCTGAAAACGGAAGCAGAACTACCAATCTTATGGTTCTTTCTCCTCCTTCATCTTCCGCAAAAAATAAGCAATACCACGGAGAACAAAATCCACACACGGTATCGCTACGCTATTCCCAAGAGCTTTGTAACGGGCACTGTCCGAGGCACCAGGGATATCTGTCCAGTGATCCGGAAAACCCTGTAACCGTTCACACTCCAAAGGCGTCAGCCTCCGGATCAGTCTCCGGTTCTCAACAATACATTTATCTTCGCTGACATATTGATTATTAATCCCCTTATGATCTGTATATCCAATGGTTCCTACCGTATTCTGATACGGCTCACACACCAGATCCGTAGCATCCTTATGCTGTCTGGCGCTCTGAGTCGCTGTTACCCGATTTTGCAGAAATTCATCACTTCTCTGGCGGCTGAACACTGCATGACGGTCTGCACTCGTAAGAGTATAGGAAATATCCGGCTGGCATCCCAGACCATTTCCTCCATTTTGTACTTCCCGATCAATGATATTTCCGGCAATACAATAACTCTCCGGCATATCTGAGACCAGTGGGACATTGTTTCCTCCTGTTCCATACCGGGCTGACATGGTAGGGGCCACCTCATGCGGACCTGTATATCTGGCATCAATCCCGTGATTCTCAAACAGAATCTGCTGATTGTTCCCGCCGGTTTCTGCCTCCTCTGTAAGAGCTGGATCCGGAGTTTCCTCTGTCCCAGCACTCCCCTGCTGGATGCCCATCACCAGAGGCGGATGACCACTCATCTGCCCGCAGGGTTGCTGTTACATCGACCGAAACATCCATACGCTCTCCTCCTTGGTCATTGAGGCACAGACACTCTTCTTCTTTTTCTGCACTTTCAAACTTCCTCATCCCCTCTGCCACAAAGGTCTGCATCTGCATATTGGTCGTTGCCATCAAAGCTCCGGATATTCCGTTGAGGTTGATCGTTTCTTCCCTCTGATTAATATGAAACGCAAAAATATCCACCTGTTTTTCCTCTGCTACTCTACTCCCGCCTGAATCCGCAGAGCTGTTTCCAGCTGTGGTGGTAACTCCTTTCCCCTGACCTTGGTCCTCCGCAGGATCCCCAAGCAGGCGTTCCTGCTCAAATAATATCTTTGGTGCGGTGAGTCCTCCAAAATCTGCGACAAGGAAGATTCTACGGCGGCGCTGGGCGACTCCCCAGTATTGAGCATCCAAGACTCTCCAAGCCAGGCTGAATTGATCTCCCCAAAATGGCAGCCCCAGCAGATTCCCAGCGCCCGGTGTCAGGTCGAGGCACATGACAGGTACTGTCCTTGATATGGACAATCTCCTCGATGACCGCCCGGAAATCTTCTCCATTTGCGGAGCTGAATGCTCCAGGGACATTTTCCCAAACGAGGTATCGAGGTCGAATAAAGTCATCTGATACCCCTCGTCTTTCATCCTCTGCTCTCATCTCCTTTACTATGCGTACCTGGTCCATAAACAGACCGGAGCGCTCCCCTGCCAATCCTTTCCGTAATCCGGCTACTGACAAATCCTGACAGGGGCTGCCTCCGCAGATTACATCCACAGGCGGCAATTTTGCTCCATCCAGTTTTGTAATGTCCCTACATGGATCATATCTGGAAACCGGAGTTTGGTTACCCTCATGGGAAACGGTTCTATCTCACTGGCCCATACCGGCACACCTCCACAGTGAACTGCCGCCAAAGGGAATCCTCCAATCCCGTCAAACAGGCTCCCCAGTGTCATCATCCGCCCATCTCCATTCCCTTTTGTATCGGTGCTTCACATAGTTCCCATCCAATCTCCTGTTCGCTGACCTGTCTAAGCGGAATCTGAAGCTGCCTTGCTGCACGGATTTCCTGTTCCATTCCTGAAGACAGTTCACTTCCACACACCCAGACTTCCTCACACACCTTCAAAATCCGAAGCCCCATATCTGTTCCCAGCTTCCTCTCTTCTGGGACTCCATCATCCAGCATCTGCGGATATAGCAGATGGGAGGCAATTGGCGTAACCCCCTGGTTCATGGCATAACGACAGGCTGCCTTTGCAAATGCTACATTCCGCTCAACATCTCCAGAATACGGAGATGCAATATACACCAGTTTGTTGCGTTCCATCCTTCACCGTCCTCTCTACTTAGAAACCACTTGCACAACCGTCCTTGTTAGGTTCATAGCTCCCTGCGCTGCATAGACTGCTCCCATCACATTTTGCCTTTGGTTCCCGTTTCCAACCCAAACTGCCCCGCAATCCGCGGAATCTCACCTGCCGATAACATAAGTCCCAGACCAAGCAGTGCCTGATCCTTAACGACCATCAGACCTGCGATCAGGACCGTCGCCTGTAAAAATGCGGTCAGGCACAGACCGATTACCTGCTTGCACCAGCCAACAAATCCATCAATATATCCCCTTGGCACACTGAATAAATAAAGGCTCCCTACTGCAATCTGGATCAGAAGGATCCCGCCCCGTTTTAAGTTCGCAAAGAACACTTTGATTACCGCATAACCCATGAGGATCAAGAGAAAGATCATAAAAATCGGGCTGCTGATACTTCCGATTCCACCAAAAACTCCAGATATAGCAGCTTCTTGCCAGGTAGCAGCATCCTGAAGAGACTGCACAATCCCTGCCGCAACTGTCCCAATATCTTCTCCCAATCCTGTAATACCAGCTGTAAAACTCCCCTGAAGTGAAATACTGAGCTTATAAAGCTCCACTGGAACAGTCGTAAACAGCTGACTGCCAGGAATCCCTTGATTACATTCAGGCAGTATCGCGTATGCTTCCCCTGCCATTCTGATATTCAATTCCGCATTCAAAGGCTGCCACTACGATTCCCTCACATAAAGTGCCCATGCCAGATAATAAAAAAGAAGCACAACAGACTGTACCAGCTCATTTCGAACAGTTCAGCCCCCATGCTTCCCATCTGCATGAAAAAATCCCCCAGAAATCCAACAATCTGACCATACAGCCAGTCAATGATCTGTCCCAGAACCGTGTCTGCAACAAAATCCCAGATAAACAAGTTTTAACCACCTCCTCTTAACACATCTTCTGTCCCATTTGCATAGCTTCCTCCGGTTCCTGAAACACTTGCAGATAGGTCTTTACCGCTTCACTGAGTACTTTATAATCCTCTTTTCCGGCTGATATACATACCAGCCGATCTCCTTTCCATAGGACCAGATATGGGGATTTACCCCGTCGCGGAAGTTGGGATTAGTCGTTTTTTTCAGACCCCACACATCTCCAAATTTCACAACCATGCTGTCGATCGTTCCTTCATTCCGATTCAAAAGGGTCACTTTCAATCGGTCATAATGATCCGCAACCATGCCTGTCTGAAAGTTGATTTTGACACGGATCTGATCCGTCAGCCTTCCATAACAACAATTCCCGACAAACCTTGGTTCTGAAAAGCTCGCTCCCGTTCCAAACATTTTTTTAGTTCCCTTTCAAAAAATGTCATGCTTTCCTCCTCCGACCTATGTGGTTCTCACATTCTTCCCCTTCTTTCTTTCCTGCCATTTTTCCCGGCTCCACCTTCTGGCAAATGCTTCCTGTCCATAATGCAACTGTTTCTCCCTCTCTTGTAAGCAGTTCATCCATCCTTCCAATCAGTTTTTCCATATGCGCCTGCCAGTGCTTCCAATCCCGTTCCTGAAACCAGCCGCCCCACAAAACTCCCGACTTCTCCTGCTCTTTTGCACATTTACGGCTGTAAAAAAGAGTTTCCGACAGATATTCCCTTACCCACTGAAGGGATTCTTTCGATGCTGTAAAAGTAGACAGGGAGGAAAACTTCTTATCCCCCTTGATTCCATCCAGTGCAGAAAAATCCTTCTCCTGGAATTTTACAATTAGTTCTGCCACTGCCATTGGGCTTGTATGAGACACCCCTTCTGATACTTCCGGAGGGGCATTCCAAGAATCTGCCTTCAGCAGGCAAGCATCTGCCGGAGTTCTACATCCCCTTGTTCCGGAAGATTGTTTCCGTATGAGACTGATGGCATCTATCCAGCATCGGACTCAAACGCAGTAATTCCCCAACATCCCATGATATACCTCCTAAATTCCAAGAATCTGCCAGATATAAAGCGGTGCAGTCAGTGTAAATACCAGACAGGCAAACAGAATTGCCGGTGCTGCCCATTCAAACTGCCCATGTTTCCGATAATCAAAGTATGCCGTTCCCAGTTTTCCAAAAAAGAACACGGCAAGGATCAGATCTATGGCTGGAAATACAACATGATCGACAACTGTTTTGATCTGTTGGGATGCCGTCTGCCAGGTTCCCTCAATCGCCCCGGCCACGTCCCCGGAAGCCGCATATGCCGGCATACAGATTAGGCTTGCGAAAACTGCGGCTGTACAAACAGATGTTATGATTTTCTTTGTTTTCATTAAAATGTTCCTCCTATTCCTGTGTAATTTCCTGCAAAAACTCCCCCTACTCTGGTTCTGCGGTGCGATGTGCCAGTCACTCCATAGGTTTCCGTCAATGGTAATGGAATCGGTCAGATTCATGGAAAGCATCCCAGCCGGTGTCCAGCAATCCAACAACCATGTATATGGCGTATAGCTTCCATCCGGATACCAAATTGGTGTAAAATGCGTTCTCCTCTCATAGGTACTGTAACCATTTTTCTTAAACTCATGGGTCATATCATAGCCGCCATTCATCCGTTCCAAAAGCCTCCAAAACCTCTCATACTGAAATTCCGGAAAATAAGTCACCGCATTCTGCGCAGATGTCACTGCAGAACTCTGATTGGTGCTGACATTGAGTTGTACCTTTTCCTGGAATCCAATAACCGGATTTCATCGTCCTTCCCGTAGCGGTAGGGGACTTTTCATCGGTTGTAATTCTCATATCTGCAGTCAGGCTTGCGGAGTATCGGTCCAGGTCAAACTCCCACCAGCCATGGTCACACCAGTACCCGTCATCATCCTCATCCCCGCTGTGCCATACCCAGTATTCCCTCCACCATGGCCTCCACACACCCCAGGATGCAAAGGTTACTTCTGCATTGGAAGGAACCGAAGGTCTTGTAAACCCGTCATTCCGGTCATCCGCATTGGGATCTGGCGGTGGATTTTCATCCAGATCCACAACCTTGATGTGAAGAGTTCCTTTACTTGTTCCTCCTCCGCCCCGCACACGGACGGTCATCGTCATAGTCTGAGGCTGCTCCGGTGTTGTCCAGCGGATCCAAGCCAGCTGACTGTCACCGGACGGATAATATACCTCTCCCACCTCGTAGCTTCTTCCTTCTACGGAAAATGTTACGGATACCGGATGATCCGGATCACTCTGTCCTCCGCTTACCTCTACTGCCGTAATCACTTCCGTGTTAGTCCTATACTCATAATCATAGGTCGTGATCTCCGGTTCCTCTGGTGGCACATCCCGAAACCGTACAATGCCAAGTCCCAGGGAACTTTTTATTTCACTGTTGGAACGGATTCCCGATGTAGGACCTCCCCAAGCCGGATATCCCAGATCCGGTGTTTCCAAAAACATAGAAAGTGGTAGATTCTGAAATGCCACTGTTGGAAGGACAGCACGAAGCCCACCACTTAACATCTCATCATAGAGCGCTGCCTCTGTTGCTGTAACTGCAATCAGGGTTCCTTGAAATTTAAGAAAACTGATCGGCTCCAATAAGAGCCTATACTCCCCTCCCACCAGTGTGTCAAAATCCATTCCAGTCAGTCCTGCAATGCTGCGCACCACCTGTTCATCTGTAAAATAACTTTTAATCTGCTCAATATTTGCCTGCCCCAGACTTTTCGAGCTGATGATTCTGGGTAGAGACTGTGCCGGATTTACATACTCATATGGATTGGTATCAATCATCAAAGCACTTCCTCTGGTATAAGACATTTTACTGACTTTCCCAAAGGAGTAGGCAATATTCGGATGCTTGTTTGTTAAGTCAATCGGTCTTGTTACCGGATCATGCTCTCTGCCCGAATGACAGTAACCGCACCCCTTCATTCCCGGTGACCCAGGAATTCTGACTGGTCCCCTGTCCCATACTTCCGCCGCCCCCATCAAGATTTCCGTCCCCTACTGCATAAACCTGGATGGAGAGTATCAAAGACAGTAAGATTGAGACTATGAAAAACACACATTTCTTCTGTTTCAAGTATCCTCCTTTCCAACCACAGGAAGCCTTGTTTCCTTCCCTGGTATCTGGGAAAAGAAAAAACACCACATTGATGTGGTGCTTCTTCTTTCTGTCTTAATCCATAATGCCAATCTTATTCCCGTTTTCATACATATCTTCTGCTGCAGTTCCAGAGCCTCCTCCTCCATGGTTTTCTACCCAGCCGAATCCTGGAACATAGATCTGGTTCCCGGAAGTATCTCCTGCCTGCGGCTGTTCCGGATCTGCTACCGGTTCGGACGGTTTTTCTACCGCTTCATGATCCACGGGAACCGGAGGGGTATCCTGCTTTGTACCATCTGGTTTTTGTGTTGGATCTGTCAGGATCTCCTTGCTTGGCGGTTCTGGTTTAGTTGGTTTTTGTTGGATACTCTGCGTTGTCTGATCAGTCTGTGGCGACCGGCTGTCCACCGCCTGAGTGTCTGTTTCCTGATTTTCTCCGATTCCTGGATGAATCACAAGGCTCTCTTCTTCTCTGGATACTACTTTACTTTCCTCTTCCTTCTTTTCAAAATCTCCAGGATCTACAATCAATTCTGTTTCCGTCTCCCCTGTTCCTGGCAGAACATCTTCACCGGACGGTTTCGGACCAAACTGCATTCCAATGGCAGCGATCAGGCCGATTCCTATGAGCACGCCGCCCAAAATTGCCAGATTCTTTTTCATCTTCTCTGTCAGTTTCATGATTCTGCTCCTCCTTTATCCTGTTTTCTGTTTTGTTATGCACAACATACTATACAATCCTCTCAAAGTCCAGGTCATTCCCTAGAACACCTCTGTATATCCAGCCTGTACCTTCAATGTGATCCACATGGATGGAAGAATCCGGCCGCCAAACCGAACTGGAACCTCCAGCCTAACAATGGCATCTGCCTCAAACCGCTGCGCATGGGCTGGATCCGATGGGGCCAGAGGTGCATTCCGAAGCGTCACTTGCAGGCTATCTATGGCAAACTCCATTGCAGTTCCAGTATCCGCATACTTTACATGCCTGCCACCAGACAATTGGGTCCCTATGGTTTCATCCAGATAATCATAAATGTCCCCTTCATTCAGATCTTCTTCCCAGCTTCCCTCTCCAAATGGAACATAGCTGCCAGAATATCCCTCCCTGACTCCATGATACACACCTGCATAATTATCATTGACTGTGGAAATGACAGCATCCTCCACGCTTCCCGCACACCTGCCGCAATGACTTGAAGCCGGAAATACTCACTAATCCCACACATCAGAATAATCAGCGAAAGAACAATCCCGATGGTCATGGGAAATGAGAAGCTCGACTGTCTCTCAGTATCTCTTTCATCCGTTTCCGCAATCCCTCCACCTCATTTCCAGTAAACTTCTGATTTTCCAGCTGCCTCGTGCGCGAAGCGTAACCGGAAAAGAAGCAAACTCGCCCAAACAGACCGATATTTGTATCCATCGTCAGGGTAACGGTAACCTCTTCATTTAACTGGATTCTTCCCATGATTGGACCCACAAAATGTCCGGATGAAGCCCTGTTTTTTTCCGACAGCACAGCGGCACGGCGGCTTGTCTCTGCACCTACGCGCCCGCTTACCTCTGCTTCACGCACCAGTCTGTAGCAAAGGTATCCAGCTGCTGTTTCTGAATAAAAACCGGAAGCACACGCATGGCAAGGGCAAGCACCATGACCGCACACAAAACCAAGCACGATCACATCCACATATCCTTCGCCCCGTCTTTCTGACAGCGCTCTCCATAAACGATGACTCCTCATCCTCTCCTCCTTCCTGTCTAAAACATTCCTCCAAGCTCTCCAATGCCACATAGCAGATAATCGCCAAATAAGTCAGCAGAAAACATACCAGCATGGAACAAAGGAAAAAACACGGATCTTAGGAGGGATTTTCTGTGCCTGTGCTTTTAATCTCTGCAGTTCGATCTGCTTAAAATCATGAGCCAGCATCTGAAAATACACTGTGCTGTCATCCCCTCGAAGGACACCAATCAATCCACGTACACATCGGACAGCATGGGCGAGTTCAGTCTTGCCTCAAATCGTGTCAGCGCCGCTTCATAATTGGAGGAACGCATATCCGCCAGAAGAATATCTAACTCTCCAGTCAGCGCTGGCCCCGCATTCCCCTTGAACCGCTCCAACATACCGATCACATTACGGCTTGCTTTCAGTTCCTGTTCCATAGTCGCCACCATTCTCGGAAGCTCCCCCTCTATCTCTTCCCGCTTTGCCTTTAAGGTTCATCCGCTTTCTGATTTTCCTTAAAGTAAAGAAGTAAGGCCAGCACAACCACGACAGGAACCAGCAACGGAAAAAGGAACATGCAGGGAATCGCCCCCAAAAGTACTGCGCCTGATTTTACCAGAGCATACGCCTGATACACTTCCGGGTCATATTCATTCCACTGGCTTTTAACACATTCTGCATCCTGCTTCTCTTATATGCATCCATCCGGATGAAACCAGACAGTCGCACTGCTAGGATCATAAAATAAGTTTCCAATGTCTTTGCCGCTTTCCGCTCCTGTTTTACCGTACCCAGCATGGCCTTCGCCGCACCTATGGTAGGTAACTTTAGAACAGACGCAGTTAAAAAAGAAAAGTCCCAAGAGCTAAAAACAGCCCGAATAAAAATAACAAGCCTTCCATAGCTACCTCCTGTATTCAATGGGACGGGTCAGTTTCACTACAAAGCCAGCGGATATAAAAATAGCCGCCGCAGTGGCAGCCAGAATACACTGTCCCAGTACCGTATGCATCAGTACATCATACCAGTCCTGATTCAGCAGATACATAAGAGGAATATTGCCTACTACAAACACAACCATGATCATAAACTCTTTTCTTGGTTCTGCAATCATGTATTCCAGTTCTGCGTTCACATTCCGCATATCTGACAGCTTTGATACGATGGGCGGCAGTGTAGTCTTTAAACTCCGGTCATGCTGGCAGTCACTGACCGCATCGCACCACTCCCGAAACACCTCATTATCAATCCTTCCCCGCAAAATCCGAAGGGCGGCCTGAACATCCGGATTTACCATTTTAATCTGGATGAGAAAATCCTGAAATACTCTGGACACTGGAGGATTTAAATATGCTATATTCTCCTCCACCGCCGTCACAATATCTTCTGTCCTCAGATATGCTGTGGTAATGACCGAAAGCGCCGTTTCCAGTTCTGCAGACACATCCCTTTTATAATGATTGGCAGTCAGTTTCACATACCAGAATGGTAGAAATAAAAAACCCACTGCCATCACCGGAGCCAGGAAAAAATTCCCCAACAAAATAGCAATGGATCCCCCAGCGCAAAACAGTGCCAGAGCAACTGCGCAGATGATGGAAAACCGGTTCCCCCTGCCCGTCATTTGAAGGATGTTCTGTGCTTCCTCCAGTTCCCTGCGCAAAATCCCTGATTTTTTTCTTCCTGATGATTCCCTGATGTCTTCCCGCAGACTTCGTTTTGGATTCAATAGAAATCCAAACAGGCTGTCCGTAAACTCCACTGGCTTCATTCCCAGCAGTAAAAATACACCCACGATCATTCCCGCACACGCCAATAGCTGAATCGCCGTCATTCATTCTCCTCCTCTCTATCCTTTTTTACATTCAAAAGTCCTGCCAGCGTTTCCTGCGGCATTCCATTCTCCATCAGCCGTCTTGCCAGACTGTCCGAGATTGGGTTGATTTGTCTATGGTGCCCCACAATTACAAACTTTCCATCCTCCACCCTGTTTTCCGTAATCTGATATTGAAACAGTGACGGTATCGTCTGGTTCCATCTGCCAGAATCTCACACTCCATGATTTCCATTAAACGGCGTTCCTTGTTTTCCAGCTGTTTGCAGAAAGCGATGATCGGATAGGCTTCCGTTACAAATCCCATCAAAGTTTCATCACTCATATCCACAGCACGTTTACACAGGGAAACCATGCGGCGGTAAGTTGCCTCACAACTCATGGAATGGATGGTTGTCACAACCGCAACACCGGTTCTGGCAGCCTCCTGTGCCGCATTCGCTTCTGGTCCACGCATTTCTCCTACCACAATAATGTCCGGATTAAAGCGTAGCGCCATATCAAGGAGTGCAATCTGATCTACTCTCTGCCTCTCATTCTCGCTGTCACGGGTCAAGGTATGAATCACGGAATTGACTACCCTCCCATCCTTTCTGCGTACCAGCGCCAGCTCCCTTGAACCATTCTCAATACTGTAAATACGCTTACCGTCCGGAATTGTGGTCAGAAGCCAGCCTAACAGTGTGGTTTTTCCGGAGCTTGTGGCTCCCGCCACACACACAGAGATTCCATACCGGATGCACTCCGATAAAAAATCCAGCATCTGACTGGTTGCCGTTCCTCCCTTTATAAAGTCCTGTTTCTTCATGCTCTGGGGATTCACAATTCGGATCGAGGCTGCCACCCCGACATCCTCATCAACAAGAGGTGTCTTCAGTACAGCAATACGGATATTTTTACTTAAATGTCCCAGAACGCTTGGACTCGCATCATCCAGCACCATTCCAGACACATGCAACATACGCCGAATGACATTGATGCATGTTCGGGGCTTTCAAAATGCTCTTTCAATTTTTCTGTCACTCCACCAGAATACTGGACCTCCACATCATCCCAGGCATTTACATCGATCTCCTCGATTCCTTCCCCGTAGATGTACTTTGTGAGAAAACCGAACTCTGCCATTTCTGAATAAATCGCATCAATCAGCTCATCCGTGGTTTTTCCCGGTACTTGTATACGGTTATCCTGAATATACTTCCCGGCAAATCGGCGGATCTGTGCTTTTATTTCTTCGTTTCCATCTCCGGTTACCAGATTACTGTATTCTTTGGAAAGATACGCCTGTATCTCCTGCAGCACGGACTGAAAGTCACGCCCTTCATCCTCTGATGCAAAAAACAGGTCATGGGTACGGAGAGAACGACCTCCCGTTTTTTGAGTACACAAAGGAGCCTCTATGTCCTCCTCTTCTGACCAGATATCCTCCTTTCCATGCATCTGTCCTTCACAAGCCTGTTCCGACAGGCTATCATTTTGGAAGTTTTCTTCTGTCCCCTCCCCTCCATCCAAGCCATCCAAAGAAGCCTCCGTTTCCATGATCTCCTCCGGAAGATGTCCAGAATCCTGTCGTGTTTCTTCCCGAACAGCTTCGGGAAAACCCGCAGAAAACGCGGCTTTGCTACGTCTTTCCCCTAACATCCGAACACCTCCTTTGTGATTGCTTCCATGGTTTTTCTAAACCCCTTACTGTCCTTTAGCACCAGTTCTTTCAGAAGGTTCCCTTCCAGAACCTGTGCCTTTACTTCCTCGGAATGAGGGATCTGGAATGCCACATTGCCGAGCACCCGTTCAATGTGTTCGCTGGCCTCATTGGGATATACATTGCTGGCCACTTTATACTGCTTTTCTGCATCCCACTGACTGTCCTTAAGAAGCGGAAGCTGATGGAAAGATAACTGATGGATTTCAGATCACAGTTTACCAGCCGCAGCACTGCATCCGCCTCCATCAAGGCAATGGCCGAAAGAATGTCATTGGCAATACAGCTTCCACAATCAATGATGATATAGGGAGCGATCTTTCTCAAACACTGCAGTAATTCCTCTGCCTGTGTCCGCTCGTAAGGTGGATATGTGTATTCATTTTCCCCCTTCCTCATTCCAAGGATCGTTAGATGGCGTATTTTTTTATGAGTAATACAGTTATGGCGTACCAACGATTCCGACACATGGGTTGCTGCCAGAACACTCCCCAGAGAATGCTCCTCGTCCAGGTCTCCCGGAGGACAGATACAGGGAAGCATCGGTGTATTCATATCACACAGAAGGAGAGCCACATCCTTCTTCTGCATGGCAAGACGCGCCGCCAGCTTCACTGCTGTCGTGGTTTTACCAGATCCAGGACTTCCCCAGACTGCCAGCATTTGATTCTCATTTTCCGGTTCCCAGTCAGGAGAGCTGTCCCCAGCTCCCCTGCTGAAAATACTGTTTTTCAGAAAATTCAAGCTACTCCACCTCGCTTTCCTCTGTTTCGCCCTGTTCGGACTCCTCCTCTCCTCTGCTTTGGTTTCCTCTGGCTCCTTATAGAATGATCCGCGCCTCGTTTTCTTCCGCTTCTCCTTCCATATCTTCGGAGTACAGTTCCTTA
>ENA-OQAZ01000531-OQAZ01000531.1-human-gut-metagenome-genome-assembly--contig:-NODE-531-length-20908-cov-8.310283_pt1 | contig 20908 bp, 23 predicted proteins | sample MGYA00242737_ERZ504531 | MGnify/ENA primary metagenome ERZ504531 (study PRJEB26092, sample SAMD00036244) | human gut metagenome | host: Homo sapiens | study: EMG produced TPA metagenomics assembly of... | reverse complement strand
TACTATAAAAACATCTACCTTTGCACTCGCAATCGGGAAATAACCGATGCAACAAAGGAATTGATTCGCTAGCTCAGCAGGTAGAGCACAACACTTTTAATGTTGGGGTCCTGGGTTCGAGCCCCAGGCGGATCACTCAGAAAAAAGCGATTATCTTGAAAAAGGTAATCGCTTTTTTCATATTTGCACGAATAGCACCTGATGAGGTGTCTGTTTTATGTAGACCATCCTAATGAGAATCAGTATAAAAAAGGCTTTCAGAATTTCTGCAAGCCTTTTTGGGTTATCCTCTTTATTTTTTCCGCTCTTTCCACAAACGTGTCATGTCTTCTAGGGTTTTACCTTTTGTTTCCGGTACTAATTTCCATACAAAGATGGCTGCAATGATGCAGATAGCTCCGTAGAGTCCGTATACAAACATGTGGCCAAACTTGTCGCCATATCTCCGGCACTCATGTTGTACATGGGCAGGAAGGTAGATGAGACGATGAAATTGAATATCCATTGGAAAGCGACAGCGATGGCTACGGCTGCGCCACGGATGGTATTGGGGAATATTTCGGCGATGAGCACCCAGCAGATGGGACCCCAGCTGAACATGAACGATGCACTGTAGACCATGATGCTGATGACGGTACCATAGCTGATGCCAGTCACGGCATTGCTGAGGGCTACTCCGAGTGCACCGATGGCCATACCAATAGAACCGTAAATGAGTAGAGGCTTGCGTCCCCACTTTTCTACTGTAAAGACAGCTAACAAAGTGAACAGGATGTTGACAATTCCCATGAATACTGTTTGTACCATCGGATTGCCCATGCCCATGCTTTCAAAAATACGCGGTGCAAAATAAAGTACGGCGTTAATACCTACTGCCTGCTGGAATACACTCAGCATGATACCGATAAAAATAACCATCCAGCCGTAAGTGAACAGTTTTTCTGTCTTTTCATGAGCAGTAGCCTTGATTTCCTGTAGAATCTCTTTTCCTTGTGACAGACCGTTGATACGGCTTAATACAAACAGGGCTTTTTCGTCACGACCGGTCATGGCCAGGTAGCGGGGAGTTTCCGGAACGAACAAAACTAAAAGGGTAAACAATCCGGCAGGAACGGCTTCACTGACAAACATCAGTCGCCATCCGGTTTCAGTACTCCAGGCAGCAGCTTCCGGATTCATGATGCGGTTGACGCCATCCACTATCTCTACTACCGGATTCAGATGGTCTCCCAAGATGAGGAAGTTGACAAAATAGACTACCAGCTGACCGAAGATGATGGCAAACTGGTTCCAGGAAACCAATGTACCGCGGATACTGCTCGGAGCGATTTCGGCAATATACATCGGACAGATGGCAGAAGCCAGTCCCACACCTACACCACCTATGACGCGGTAAAAATTAAAAGCTAACAGAAGCGAATAGGAGGGTTCCCCGTACGGAAATATCAAAAATTCCGGATAGTATGAGCCTAATGCAGATAAAAAGAACATGACGCCGGCTATCAGCAAAGAAAGCTTTCTTCCGAAACGGGAAGCAAAAAATCCTGATAAAGCACTACCGATAATACACCTAAAAGGGCGCTCGAAGAAGTGATACCGTGCCAGGTATCTGTATAGATGAAATCGTCTGCTCCCATGAAGAAAGCCTGAAGACCCTTTTCCGCTCCTGAAATAACAGCGGTATCGTAGCCGAACAGCAATCCTCCTAAAACGGCTACCAGTACGATGGAAAACAGATAACTTCTGCTTCCTTTTTCTGTGTAATTCATGATAATAGGTTTTTAGAGAAATAAAAAACCGGCATACCCGGTCGGGAAAGAGACTTTCGCCGACGGACATGCCGGTCGGATACTGACAAATCAGCGTATTAGCAATACATATTTACAATAGCCTCATACAGTTCTTGTTTTCCACTGGTCTGTTTCGGTTCACCTACAGTCTTCGCATAAGCTACTACATCTTCCAGTGTCAGCTTGCCTTCTTCAAATTCTTTACCTTTTCCGTTGTCGAATGAAGCGTAGCGGTCAGCCAGCATTTTCTTGTAAGGAGATTCTTCCAGCAGGCGTGCTGCATTTTCCAAAGCACGTGCCATGGCATCCATACCAGCGATGTGAGCGATGAAGATGTCCTCCAGGTCAGTAGAGTTACGACGAGTCTTCGCATCGAAGTTTGTACCACCGTTGCCCAGACCACCACCACGGATAATCTGCATCATAGCCTGAATCAGTTCATAGTTGTCGATAGGGAACTGGTCAGTATCCCATCCGTTCTGGTAGTCACCACGGTTAGCATCGATAGAACCCAGCATGTTGTTGTCTACAGCTACTGCCAGTTCGTGTTCAAATGTGTGACCAGCCAGAGTAGCGTGGTTTACTTCGATATTTACCTTGAAGTCTTTGTCCAGACCATGTGCTTTCAGGAAGCCGATAACAGTTTCAGTATCTACGTCGTACTGGTGCTTGCTTGGTTCCATCGGTTTCGGCTCAATCAGGAAAGTACCCTGGAAACCTTTGCTGCGTGCATAGTCACGAGCCATTTTCAACATCTGAGCCAAGTGTTCTTTTTCACGTTTCTGGTCAGTGTTCAGCAGTGACATGTAACCTTCACGGCCGCCCCAGAATACGTAGTTTGTACCGCCCAGTTCGATAGTAGCATCGATGGCGTTCTTAATCTGTACGGCAGCGCGAGCCACTACATCAAAATCAGGTTAGTAGCTGCACCGTTCATATAACGTGCATGACCGAATACGTTAGCAGTACCCCACAACAGTTTGATACCAGTTTCAGCCTGTTTCTGTTTCAGGTAAGTTACTACTTCTTTCAAGTTAGCTTCGTATTCTTCGATAGTAGCTGCTTCGTCGCACAAGTCTACATCGTGGAAGCAGTAGTATTCGATACCGATTTTCTGCATGAATTCAAAACCTGCATCTACTTTATCTTTTGCAGCCTGTACTTTGTCAGGATTTCCTTTCCATGGGAAGCTTTTTGTTCCGCCACCGAACTGGTCGCCACCTTCAGCGCACAATAGCGTGCCACCATGCCATAGCGAATTTCAACCATTCTTTCATCGGTTTGCCCAGGATGACTTTTTCTGCATCATAATAACGGAAAGCCATCGGGTTTTTGCTCTCTACACCTTCAAATTTGATTTTTCCAATACCCGGAAAGTACTCTTTTGTTGCCATAATATCTTTGTTTTATAAGTTAATGAATTGTTATATTTAATTGTTTGTTGATTTTTCGAGACATTCTTTCCAACGTGCGTATGCGTCGGCGTATGCGGTTTCGTCGGCAGCCTTCGGTTCAATGACAGCCAGTTTGTCGAGAGTAGCAAAAGCTTCCACATTGTCGCGGTAGATGCCTGCACCCATTCCGGCTCCCTTGGCAGCTCCTACTGAACCGTCTGTGTCATAGAGTTCGATGGTAGCACCTGTGACTCCGGCCAGCGTGTCGCGGAACAGCGGACTCAGGAACATGTTGGCATGTCCGGCGTGAATTTTCCGTACATCCATTCCCATACCCTTCATGATGTCGATACCGTAGCGGAAGGAGAATACAATACCTTCTTGAGCGGCACGAAGCAGGTGGCTGCGGTTATGCAGGTTGAAGTTGACACCCTGAATAGAACATCCGATTTCCTGATTCTGCAGCATGCGTTCAGCTCCGTTACCAAACGGAAGGATGCTGATGCCGGCAGCACCGATAGGAGCCTGAGCAGCTACCTCATTCATTTCCGCATAGCTGAGGTCGGAAGCTAATGTGCGTTTCATCCACGAATTGAGGATACCCGTACCGTTGATGCAGAGCAATACGCCCAGACGAGTCTGTGAAGCAGTATGGTTGACGTGTGCAAATGTATTGACGCGTGACTTAGGGTCGTAGTTGACACTGCCGTTCACTCCGTATACTACTCCGGAAGTTCCAGCTGTAGAAGCAATTTCACCCGGATTGAATACATTCAGCGAAAGAGCGTTGTTCGGTTGGTCACCGGCGCGGTAAGTCACCGGAGTACCAGCTTTCAGTCCTAACTCGGCAGCTACTTTTTCCGTTACTTTACCCTGTTCAGAGAAAGTCGGACGGATGTCAGCCAGCAAGGATGCATCGATACCGTAATAACCCAGCAAGAAATCAGCTACCTTGTTTTCCTTGAAATCCCAGAACATACCTTCCGACAATCCGGAAACTGTCGTGCAGATTTCTCCTGTCAGTCGCATGGCGATATAGTCACCCGGGAGCATCACCTTATAGATACGTTCATATACCTCCGGCTCGTTTTCTTTTACCCAGGCCAGTTTGGAAGCCGTGAAGTTGCCCGGTGAGTTCAGCAGGTGTGACAAGCATTGTGCTTCTCCCAATGTCTGAAATGCCTTCTGACCGTATGGTACAGCTCTGGAGTCACACCATATAATAGAAGGACGGAGTACCTGCTGGTTCTTGTCCACGCAGACCAGACCGTGCATCTGATAAGAAATACCGATAGCCTTGATTTCTTCCGCTTTTGCACCAGAAGCAGTGAGAACGGCTTGTGTAGCCAGTTTCAAATTATCCCACCAGCTCTGTGGGTCCTGTTCAGCCATCCCTGTTTGACAGCGAGGATAGGCGCTTCTGTTTTCGGGAAAAAGGCAGATGCTGCACATTTTCCGCTTTCTACATTGACCAGACTCGCCTTTACTGACGAGCTTCCTATGTCATAACCTAATACGTACATCGTTATATAGTCTTTTAAAATTATCTTCTTGTCTTGTTGTAGATTTTCCGGTCAAACCGGTAATACCTTGCGGCCCGGTGAGATACTCCCTGTTCGTATTCTTCCGTCGGTACGATGTATTCCATCATGGAAATCTTCTTATGGAAGTTGCGTACATCCAATGCCTTGCCGTAAATCACCTCATACAGCATTCGCAGTTGCAGAGCAGTAAATTTCCGTGGAAGCAGTTCGAAGATACACGACGGGTTGAATTCGATGTGCTGCCGGATAAACTTCATGGCTTCTGCAATAATCAGATTGTGGTCGAATGCCAGGTCCTTCACTTCTTCCAGTGCCACCCATTCTGCCTTGTATTCATCCAAGTTCTTGTTGAGAGTCTTGTCTATTTTTACCATGGCAAAGTAGGCGATGGTTACGATTCGTTCCACTTTGGCCTTTTCGGCTCTTTCCAGCCAGTGAACATCTTTGGGATTCTTGGTACGGTCCTTTGAACCGAACGCCTTGAACTGCATCAGGTCTACGTTCTTGAGTCCAGTCAAATCACGAAGCACTCGTTTGGCTGCATCATCCAAGTCCTCATCCATATAGATAAGGCTTCCGGGGAGTTTCATATCGTGGAAAACTTCTCCACTTTCTTCCCCCATTCTTTTTACGAGCAACACCTTTAGTTTCTCTCCATCGAATCCGATGACCACGCAGTCTACTGAGATGTGATTATTGGCTAATTGTTCAGTGTATTCCATAAGCATTTTTCTGTCTACACCGCAAAGGACGTTTTTTTTATTGATATATGCAATAGGGGATTTGTGGGTTGTAAAACCTTATTGTTCAATAGGGTAAATATCTTATTTGGTACAATATTGTGATGCGGTGTTTTTGTAGTTCATACAATATGTATAAAAGGTAATTTCCCGTGCAGGCTTATTGGCAAAAGTACAACAACCCGAAAAATCGAATTTTCAATATCTTACGTGAGGAATAGGAAAAGTTTCCTGCAAGGGGCTTATTGTATTTTATGTTTACGTTGGAATCTCGGTGCCTTATTTTGAGGGAAGAGGGGGATAGTGGTAAGAATCCTTATGTGTTAAAAAAATAAAAGCAGGAAATTTGTATCTTTGTGCCGTGTTTAAAAGGATACATTGTATGGAAAATTCGATGAAGCTTATCATGTTAGGTACGGGAAATGCGGCCACCGTAGCCTGCTATAATACCTGTTTTGCCTTGTGCCGGGAGGATAAATACTTTTTAGTGGATGCCGGAGGAGGCAATGGCATTCTGTCGCAGTTGCAGAAGACACATATCCCGTTGTCAGGCATTCATGAGATATTTGTGACGCATGCACATACTGACCATATATTGGGTGTGATATGGATGATTCGTATGGTGGCTCAGGCTATTCAGAAGGGAGAGTACCGGGGCGAACTACGTATATATGGGCATGACAAGGTGGTACAAGTGCTCGACTGGATTTGCCGGATGACTTTACCCAAGAAGATTGTGGCACGCTTAGGAGAAGATATACTATTGTGTGAGGTGAAGAGCGGAGAAAAATTTCAGGCCATCGGCCTGGAAGTGGAATGCTTTGACATCGCTTCTACAAAGGAGAAACAGTTTGGTTTCCGTACCTGTCTTCCTGATGGACAATCGCTGGTTTGCCTGGGTGATGAACCCTATAATGCATGCAACCAGATGTATGTGGAAGGAGCCGACTGGCTGCTGTGTGAGGCGTTCTGCTTGTATGAAGACCGGGAGCGGTTCAAACCCTACGAGAAGCACCATAGCACGGCTTTGGATGCCGGACGGTTAGCAGCTCAGCTTGGAGTGAAGAATCTGTTGCTGTATCACACGGAGGACAAGACACTGTCCACCCACAAGGCGCGTTATACGGCAGAAGCGGCTTTGCAGTTTAACGGTAAGGTCTATGTGCCGGAGGATTTGGAGGAAATTTTACTACGGAGTAATGAATGAATTACTACGTAGTAGTCGGTCTGTTACTACGAGGTAACGGAGGAACTACTACGTAGTAGTTTAAAGGGTATTTGAAGAGGTTTTAAATGAAATAAGAAAGCCGTTCCGATTGTGTGGACGGAACGGCTTTCTTTATAAGAGATATGTTTTTTCTTACTTCATTACCTTGACAAAATAGGTGAGGGTCGGCAAGTGGTCGCTGAATCCATTCTGGAATGTAGTACCCGAGAATGTACGAAGTGGATACCCTTTGTATTTTCCTTCCTTTTGAAGTAGGAATGGACGGTTGAATACTTCGCTCTTCCAGAATTTCAATGTGCTGCGGTCTTTACCAATCAGGTTGCCTGATATAATCTGCTGGTCGAACAAATTCCATTGGTTCTGGTAGCAGAGAGAACCGATACCCTGATCGTACAATTTCCAGGTAGCATTGTAATATCCGTCAGGTTTTACCTCCTTGATGTTCTTTTTAGCGCCCAGTATCTCGCTACAGCTCTTGTTGAACGGGTCATCATTCAAGTCACCCACAATGAGCACTTTTGCTTCCGGGTTCTGTGCATGGATAGAATCGCCAATGTGTTTCACGATGCTGGCAGCAAATTCTCTTAGTGGAGAAGAAGCGGAACCACCGTAGCGTGAAGGCCAGTGATTTACAATCAGGTGAAACGGTTCCCCGGCCAGTATACCACTTACCAGCAGAATGTCGCGGGTTTTATAGTGCGGCATATCCGGCTTGTTGAAAGGATAGGTTCTGGCATCAATCAGCTTGAACAGTTTCGGGTTGTACAAGGCCGCTACATCAATACCTCTGTGGTCGGGCGATTCGAAATGTACGATTTCATATCCCGTTCCACTGATGGGAGCTGTTTTTGTCAGGTCTTCCAATACTTTCCGGTTTTCCACTTCCGAGATACCGATGATAGCAGGGCCTGCCGGACAATAATCTCTTCCCAATTGAGAGATAACCTTGGCAATATTCTGTAACTTTTGTTCATACTTGGTCTGGGTCCATTCATACTTTCCTTCCGGAGTGAAATCATCATCCCTTCGTTGTTAGGGTCGTCCACCGTATCCCAAAGGTTTTCTAAATTATAGAATGCGGCTGCATAAACACCCAGTCTGTCTTGTGCAAACAGACTGGTGGTATATACACAAGTAATGAACAAAGTGAAAATAAGCAATCGTTTATTCATAACTTTCATGGTTTGATGTGTGCATTAATTGCTGGGAGTGGGTTCGATGGTTGTACCTCCGTCACCACCGGTGCTGCCACTTCCACTTCCTGGAACATAGAGTTTGACGCTGTATAAGCGTAAACCATAAGTGTTTTCTGAGGTTGTACAATAGAACTCTAAAGTTGTATTGTCGGATATTGTTACATTTTCAATTGTCATTTTAAAAGGAGTATTTCCTTGTTTGTCATCACCGGTTACTTCTTTACTAGGAATGGTTAATTCTTGTCCATTGCATTTAACTCTCAGTGTTTTTAAATCTTGTTTTTCTCCAGCATTGTATACGTTGGAGCCTACTTGATATTCTAAAGTAGCAGATGTATTTCCTTGTGCATTGATATTTTTGATAGCAATTGCTACATCTTTTGTTCCAGGGAACCAGACATTCGTAAGATTACTTACAATACGTACAGATGCTTTTTCTTCAGATGTGTTCTCAAACATGCTGGCAGGATTATCAAATCCAGTATAATCACTGAAATATGGCCAGTAATTTCCACTCTTTTCAGGAGTTCCAAAAGATTCTTGGAATAAAACAGTTTCACCACTCGGGGTTTCTCCGCCTTCATTTCCACCTTCTTCTTCATTGCTTCCGGTAAAGTCGCTTACGTCATTAGCAGTACGTAGAGTAAGTTGCCAAGTACCTTTGAATCTTCCTAAGATACCTGTTACATTACCTTTTCCTTCTGGAAGTTTATTACCTGCAAAGCTGGCATAATTGCTGGTACGAATCATGATAGTATTTCCATGACTGTCGGTAATATTTTCTTCACCATAACCATCTTCTGGAGCAAAGATACCCTTACCACCGTTCTGGAAAGTAACTCCGGTAAATTGCACTAATTTGAATTTATAGTTATCGGGAGCAGCGTTGATGGTACTGATGTCATCAATTACAACAGGCTTGGCATTTTCTGGATTAGCCCATCCGTCTTTGCTGACATGTTTTTCGAAATCTTCCACGGTGTGCGGAATAAATATCCTTCTGGATGTCCTAGCTGTTGTTCGTCACCGTATACAGAAATGCTCAATCCGTTCAGGTCTACATATACAGTCTGACCTACCGGATAATAGTTGTACACACTGCTTTGGTCTACTTCCATTTCAATGGCACCCGTTTCATCCTGCAAGTAGATTTTCTTGAAGATGTTTCCTGATTCATCGTTACCTGTGATGACGGCTTTGAGTACCTGGTCTTGCGTGATGATGATAGGAACGTCCTGAGTAGCTGCTGCATTCTGTGTACGCAATTCTGAAATCGTGATATTGGCTGCCGGACCTGTGTATTCAGGTTCTGTCAAGAGAGGAGCATCATAGTCTCGTTCACAAGCAAAGAGAGCGAGTGAGGCAATGAGTGGCAGACTGATATTTCTTAAAAGTTTCATATATTCTGAGTTTTATGTAGGTTAATGATTAAAAACGGTAGCTCACATTCAGGAAACAGTTGATGCCCTGCATGTAGTAGTATTTTCCTCCAAAGCGTTCCGGATGGTCAAGGTCAAATCGTCCCTGTTCGTATCCTCCGGTACAAATATCTTTCTTGTTCAATACATTGTTCAGAGAAAGATTGAAGTTGATAGATTGTCTTCCAGGCAAGTAGAAAATTTTTCCGATAGACAAGTCTAATGTATAGGCTGCCGGGAAACGTTCTTGTGTGGTCAACTGCTTGAAGGCATCGTAATACTGGTTATACGGAGTTACTTCTGTGTAGCTTGAAGCCAGACGGCGGAGGGGAGCAGCTTCGATGTAGTTGCGTGCAAATCCGTTCAGGTTGGCTCCAAGGAACCAGTATTTGATGAAGTAACGGATTCCGAATGTACCGGCAATCTGTGGAACTCCACCTACGTAAACATCCTTCATGTATACTTGTTCTCTTTCTACTATCTTTCCGTTTTCGGAGTTCTTGATACCGTCAGGGTTGTTGCTGTAATAATATTCACCTACGGTTCCAGCCAGGTCGAAGCTCCAATGGTCATCCAGTTTGTAGGTAGCTCCCAGCTCAATACCTCTGTGAATGCGGTTTACTCCATACAACACGTGGTTGATAAATGTTCCTTCAATGCCGTCATAGTAGCTGCTACGTTCCATCTGGTCATAGAAATTAGTCTGGAATACTCCGATACGTCCGGCCAGGTGAGGAGTAGAGAAGATGTAGTTGATGTCGGCAGAGAGAACCCGTCCACTCTTCATGTCATCAATGGTGCGGTCTGTGATACGCGGTGATACGTATGCTTCATTGGGCAACGGAGCTTCACTTCCATAACTGATGTTGGCATTAATCATGTGACGTCCGTTGAACTTGTAGGTCAGTCCTCCTTTTACCATTAAGTCTGTGAACTGATGGCGCGCACCTTTGCCGAAAGAACTGTCCGGATAACGTCCGTTACGCATTTTACCATCACGCTGGAAGCTGGTGTAAGTCAGCTTCATTCCGTAATAGTAATCCCAATAACGTGAATGATACTGATTCACGACCCAGGCATTCAGTGAATAAATGTTCAGGTTATAGTTGTAACCGAAAATTCCTTCTTCGTATACTTTTCTCTGCGGGCGGTTCAAGTCGTTCTGAATTTTGTCCGGATCACCAGAGAAGTCTTGTTCTGCAAACTTATCAATATCCAGCACATATTCTGCTCCCAGCAGGTCGGCCACGGTCTTGAACTGGCGTGACTGAGTGTAGCGTGCACCGACTCCGGCTGTGATGTCGAAATGACGGCTCATGCGTGCGTTCAAAGTAGAGTTGAATGAAGTTTCCAACAGGTCACTGCGACGTTCTTCCAGCATGTAAACAGCTGCTCCGTTACCATTACGAATGTTGTTGGCATTAGCAGGTAGAGGTCATCCCAGTTGATTTGTGTAAAGCTGGTCTGGTTAGTACGCCACAACTCTTTGTATCTTAGTTGTACCATTTCATCTTCAAAATACGAAGGCAGGTAGCGGTAGTAATCCGGGCGAGGGTCAGGAGCATTGTACCAGTTCAGGGCCGTATTACCGTAGCGGGCATAATGTGCTCCTACACCTGTAGTCAGCGTTATATTGTCGTTGATTTTCCAGATGTGCGAAATGATGGCAGTCGGGTCGAATGCCGTAACCACCTTTGCATTTCTTTTCTCTCCGTTCTGGTATCCCCAGTTCGGGTTGTAAAGGTAGTTTCCTGTCAGTTCATACACTTCGCGGTAAGAACTACCTTGCTGCCCACGCTGTACCGGTGATACGAAAGCTACCATTGACAGACTATGTTCTCCTCCTTTCCATTGCTTTTCAGCAGAGAAGGCGAAAGAAACGTTCTTGTAGAAAGTTCCGTCGATGTTACCTTCATTCGAATAGCGTCCACCAATAGAGGTGGTGAATGCCCATCCGTTGTCCTTCAGTCCGGTAGAGTAGGTAAACATACCACGGAGATAATAGTTTCGGTTGGTATAGCTTAAGGTTAACTTTCCTCCAGGTGTATAGCTGCTGGCACGCATATTGATGTTTTCCGTACCTCCCAACTCACCAAAAGTAAAGGACGAAGGAGCTGTGAAGTTGGTGACATCACCGTTACGTGTCATGTCGTTCAGTGCACCTACTGCCGCATAGTTGAATACACCTCTGTTCTGGTCGTTGAATTCTACGCCATTGATGTATTTTACTTCCTGTGTGCTATTGTATCCACGTGGAGAGAAGCGTGCGGGTGAAAGTTGATAGGCAGCTTTATTCAGGAAAATATCATTTGACAGAATCACGGTAGAGCTGACATCCTGCCCGGAGGTTTCCACGTCATCATCCACCATACCGGCATCAATGATACCAATCATGGACACGTCTTCGTTTGCGTTAAGTTCAGTTACTCGGATAGGTTTTAGTTCAGTTACGCCTAAGTTTTCTACTTCAATGGAGACACTCTTGGGCGTAATCATTACGGAGTTAAGCTGAATGACGTAAGTTCCCGGCTGAATATTTCGGATGGTGAAAATTCCGTCCGCGTCGGTTGTGACTTGGCGGTTCAGTTCTGTCACCGTCACAATTACACCTGGAATAGGGTCATTGCTTACTGCTCCGATCACACTTCCTTTCACGCTTACATTTCCTTGTGCAAAAACAAGGCAAGGAAGGAAGAATGCCATGAAGAACAGTAATTTGTGTTTCATAAAAAATAATTGTTAGTTTAGTGTTATTTTATAAGGGGTTGAAAGAGAACATGAAAAAGTTTTATAGAGCTTTTTCATGTTCTCTTGTGGGATTAGGAGTAAAATTGTATTACTTAGATATACCTGTTAGTTTGATATTATCTAATCTAAATCCAACTGTATTATCTGCATCAGAAACAAACTCAATATAGGTAATATCATCAGGTAACTTACAGTTACAGTTTGATATTTATTGTTAGCTGCAAATTCTTTACTTTCAATTGTTAAATTTCCTTTATCTGTTCTTACTTTGATTATATTTTGATTTGCTGGAGTTACATTAGCCGCAATGTCATATTCTAATGATAAACTTGTGTAGTTAGAAACATTGAATCCAGAAATCTTGAGCCTGCTGGTTTTCTATTGATTGGGTATAAGCTGGTAACCAAACATTATTATCTAAAGTTGAAGTAGCTCTGACATCTGCATTTTGGAATTCTCCAGCGAATTCGTCTCTGAAAGTAAGTGTTTCATTGTTATCCCATCCTGTATAGTCATTAATTTTATATTTAGTACTGCCAACATTAGTTTGACCACATGTTTCTAAGAATATGGTTTCAGCTGTGCCTGGTTCCGGCTCTGGATCAACAGTGCCTCCTCCTTCTCCATTGGCAACGACTTTCACATCATATACTTCCCATGTTGCAGCAGCTGCTGTGGTACTTACATATTTGAATGCAAACTTGATTTTTTTACCGGCATAAGCGGATAAGTCAATATTTCCTGAAGAAACTTCGTTCCAGTTATTTCCAGCTGGATAGTTTGGAATTGTTACTTGTTGCCAGTTTTCAGTAGATGTTTCGGTTACCCACAAAGTTTGTTGAGTTTGCATGTCACCTGCATGGTTAATGATATGCATGAAGGTTAAAGTTGCATTTGTAGCTGTAGATAAGTCTACTTCAGGAGATATCAGCCAGCTTTCTGATGCTTTTGCGGCTTTATTGATAAATGCGCTGGCTTTCATATAATAATATGGACTTCCTCCTTCAGGAGTCCCAGCATCGTGTTTCCAAACGAATGTTCCACCTTCAGGGAGTTGCTTGTTGTCTATTTCGAAGTTGCCCTGGCTGGTAGCGAATGATTCTTCAAAGACCACAGTTTCTCCACCTGGTTGAGTTCCACCATCGAAATCAACATTAATATCTCCACCTGGTTTTTCAGTCCAGTTGCTGATTGTTGCATTTCCTACTGTAACAACCGGTTTCCCATTGTTGATGGATAGTTTTGCATTAAAGCTTACATTTGTTCCTTTTTCAAAAATACTTGCGTCACTAATTGTATGGGTGAATGATTGACCGTTGAGGTTAAAAGTCAGGTTGAGTGACGTCTGGTCGGTGCTTGCAGCTGTTGGGAGAATGATGCTGTAGCCGTAGCTGTTGTACCTTGTGCATCTATATACATCGCTACATCTTTATTGTTGGTTCCTGCTGTAGCAGTCAGTGTTCCGTCAGCCAAGTTAAATTCACCTTCTGTGCTGATACCCTTAATGTTTACACCCAATCCGTTAAGAGTTTCAATTGTTTCATCTTTGGTTACATTCAGGGTGACTTTAGTCAGTTGGTGTGTAAATCCCAGACTAATAGTGGTGGCAGTAGTTGCTGCTACTCCTTTAGTACCGTTAGAATAAATCAAGTCGATAGCAGCCGGATTGCTCTGGTCGGATACATTTACCGCAAGCTTATTGCCGCTTACACTTGTGGTATAAGGATAATATGCAATGAAGTCTACATTTCCGCTTTCAGGGAGATAAATACCATTACCTGGAGCAGCCGTCAATGTGCCGTTGGTCTGTGCAATGTACTTTTTGTTTTGTGCGGTTGCAGCCTCAATTCCACTTCCTGCGTTCATCATGTAAATACCTACTTCGTCGTTTGCATTCCAAGTGTTACCTGAAACTCTTGATTGAATAGCTGTGGTAAATACGATGCCTTCACTTCCGTACCATTCGCTGTTGTCGTCATTGTTTGTACAACTCATTAGAGCTAGGGTTGATAATGCCCCCATGTACAGTAGATTCGAGATTTTCATACTAATTTATTTAGAAAGTTTGTAGATTCTGTATCAGATAGATTTAATTCCATTGCGATGTATTTAGCGTCTTTTTTACCTCAGAAGGTAATGATGGAAAGAAAGTGAACCCTGTCATATTCTCAAGTTCTGATACGCTGATAGCATATTTCATATATTGTGTATCGCTATATGCCTTATGGTCAAGTTTAAAAGCGATTGTCTGATAGTTTCCACCTACTTTACGGGCTAATGCTTTGAAGTAATATTTGGGTATTGCTATATTTTTTCCATTATTATCTTTAGCATATTGTATTTGCTTATCAGTTGCCGTAGTAGGCATCGCACCTGTTACTACGTATAGTGTGTCTATCCCACTACTCCAGCCTCTGACAGCGCCTTCTAGTTGAGCCCAAATAGCTCCATTCAATCCATTTTGTAATTGCGGAGTCATATTGGTGTAATAGAAAGTCTGATTATTCATGTCGCAGTCTTTACGCTGTCTATCACCACTCGGAATCTGATGCCCTCTGCTGTAACCGCTGAGAGCTTTTTTGAGATTCGCTTGAAGGTTAGTTGCTATTTTAGGGTCATACCCCCAATCCTCCGTACGGCCTATGTTTCCTTCCAGATACCATCCGCATAATGGATAGGATACCCAGTAAGCAATTTTCAGATTGGTATCGTATAGCATACTATAATTACGGATCTCAATACCGTTGAGTGGAGCTTCGTCATAAGTTATTCCGGTATAATGAGTAACGTATTTTATATTAGATTGATTCAGTTGTGACTCAGTAATTACCGGTGTTTCAAACCATTTCGTATATTTTGCTTCTGGGTCGGTCGTAATCTCTCCCCCCTGATAATTCACATTTACATTATATATATATTTGCTACCTTGCTCAATGTTTCCAGAAATCTCAGTCTCAATTTCTTTGCTCTGTCCGTTCTGTTCCAGTTTGATTTTCAGTTTTCCGCTCAAGTCTTGAGGCAACAGAATGGCTTCTGCTTGTGTGGCTTCCTCATTTATAAATAAGGAAAAGGTTGTAGCTTCACCGGAAGGAGTAATGGTACCGTCAGAAAGATTAGCTGTTCCTTTTACTTGCAGTCCGCTGATAGAAGCTTTGATTCCTTTCAGGGAACTTCCAGAAGTAGATTTCAAATTCAGCACCAATTTAGCCAACAGATGCTTGAATTGCAGATTACCTTGTGGAGACGCCAATTGACGGTTTGTCAGGTTTACTGCAGTCATCAAGTCGATGGCGTTTTGTTTGGTTTGGTTACTTAAATCAATGGGATAGTTTTTATAGTCACTAATAGTTTCACTATAAGGATAATATGCAATGAAGTCGACCGCACTATTGTCTTCCGGATAGTATATGGGACTATTTTTGCTTACGAAATAGCCGTCTCCTTTAGATGTTGCATAAGGAATGTTTGTAGCCAGTACATTTTTATCACTATTGTTGGCTAGCATAAATACACCAATTACGTCATTGGCTTCCCACGACGTATCGTAAGCTCTGGAATTTTGTGCATCATCTATGATAGAAGAGAATGTGATGCCTTTGTTATTCACTTCATTCTGGATGATGTTTGTTTCGTCATTCTGGCAAGATTGCAGAATACTTAGGGAAAGTACAATCCCTAATAGTGATTTCATTTTCATATTAAGAATAGTTTATTTTATGTTTTTAATTCATTCAGAATTATATTTTGCTTATATTTTATTCGGGTTAACAAAATACAAGAAAGTTTGTTTCTTGAATTTTGGCTTTAATTTAAGATATTTTCTTGGAGTAATAAAATATTTATACGATTATTTTTCAAAAAAATATCAAACATGGCTTGGTTGCGTGAAGATTTTACAATCGAGTGAAATTCTTGTGAAAATTGAAAGAAAAACAAAAAAGAGGTATCCATGGGAATGGATACCTCTTGTGGTAATAAAATTAGTTTGAGTAAGCTGTTTTTATTCTTTTTCTTTCAAGCTTTCATCAATGTCCTTGATTTTCTTCAGCACCAGTTCCATGTCTTTCTTCAGGCGCTCAATCTTGCGGGTGATGTCGGCCACCAGTGTATTTCCCTTCTTGGAAGAAGAATTCAGGAAGCCAAGGTTGTTTTCGTAGGTCTGGATGTCGTTTTTCAGCCCTTCGTAAGTGCGAACCAGGCGTTCACGGTCGCGGTAGAGATTTCCTTCTTTGTTGCCGTTAGTGCGTACACTGCTCAGGCGTTTTTCAGTAGCGACAGGTGAAGGCGGTCGAACAGCTTGTCTACCAATGCATGGAATTCTTTATACAGACGGTCTTTTTCCTTGAAAGGAACGAAGCCGATGGCATTCCATTCCTTCATCAGGGCACGTACTTGTTCGGCAGTTGCATCGTCTGCAGTTCCGGCAGCTTCCAGGGCAGCCATACGCTTAATGACATCTTCTTTCTTGGCCAGGTTTTCCACTTCTTCCGAGCGTTGTGAAGAAGTCGCTTTGTTTTTCCGTTCAAAGAAATAATCGCAGGCACCTATAAAACGTTTCCATACGGCATCTGAATGTTTCTTGGCAACCGGACCGATGGTCTTCCATTCTTTCTGGAGCTTGGTCAGGATTTCAGCCGTTTCTTTCCAGTCGGTACTTTCTTTCAGGGCTTCAGCCTTTTCGCAGAACGCTTTTTTCTTTTCCAGGTTGGCTGCCATTGTTTCCTTCACAGATTTGAAGAAAGCAGCTTTCCGGCGGAAGAATTCATCGCAGGCAGCGCGGAAACGTTCGAAAATCTTGACGTTCATCTTTTGCGGAGCATAGCCGATGGTTTTCCATTTGCCTGGAGGGCAAGGATTTCATTGGTCTTGTCTTCCCAGTCAGCAAAAGTAGTGAAGGTGTCATATTCCATACCTTCCACGATTTCGCAAATCACCGTCTTCTGGTCCAGGTTATTCTGTTCTTTTTCTTTCAGTTCTTCAAAATGCTGCTGGTGGCGTTTGTTGACAACCGTAGAGGCAGCCTTGAAACGGCTCCAGATTTCTTCGCGCAGGTCTTTGGCTACCGGGCCGATGGCACGGAATTCCTGATGAAGCTTCTGCAGCTGGTGGAAAGCAGAAATTACGTCAGGCTCTTCGGCCAGTTTTTCTGCAGCTTCGCACAAGCGGGTCTTCTGTTCCAGGTTTTTCTTGAAGTCATATTCGCGGAATTCATTGTTCAGCTTCACCATGTCATAGAATTTTTCGGTGTAAAGCTGGTAAGTCTTCCACAGTTCATTTACTTTCGCTACCGGAATCTGGCCTATTTCATTCCATTCCTGCTGTAACTTCTTAAATTCGTCGTATATCTTGTTGGTATCTTCCTGCGATTCGGTCAGGAACTTCATTCTTTCCAGGATACCCAGTTTCTTGGTCAGATTTTCTTCTTTTTCCTTTTCTTGTGCAGCTGCTAAGGCATTTCTCTTCTCCTTGATGGCGTTCATGACAGCTTTGAACTCTTCTTCTGCCGGTTCTGTTTCCGGAGTGAAGTCTTCTGCCTTTCCCCCTTCGTCGATGAAGCTTTCCGTGCCGCTTCTGATTTGGCTTTTTGTAGTTTATAGAACGTTTGTTTAAGTGAATCGATTTCCTGCTTGTCGGTCAGGTCGTTTTTCTCGTTGATTTCCTTGAGGCGTTGCACCACTTCTTCCAGTGTCTGTTTGGGAGCGGATGTTTCCTTTTCGGTGTCTTCAACAGTAGGAACCGGTGCTTCAATGGATTGTTCCATCGGAGTTTCGGTTAATGGGCGGTTGGTTTCATTTACTTCCATCGTATATAGATTTTAAAGAGTATAATATCCTAGTTTTTTCTTTACCATTAGTAAAGGTTCTTACAAATTAAAGAAAAAAAATCTGATTTTCATACTTTTTCAGAAAAAAACTATAAGGTAAGAATCATTTTTAGAAATAGAAAGACGAGGAATGTGGCTCAGAAGGGCTTGTAGAGGGGGTGAAAAAAACGTCTTTGCGTTTGAAAGAAAACGCAAGGACGTTTTGATTAAAACGCAAGTGCGTTTGAAGTAAAATGTACTTGCGTTTTACCTCAAACGCACTTGCGTTTTTCTTTAACAAAAATTTAGGATAATAATACGGTAATTCCCATGTACATGAGCATACCGATAATGTCGTTGGTAATGGAGATAAACGGGCCGGTGGCAATGGCCGGATCGATTTTCAGCTTTTCCAGTGTCATAGGCACCAGGGTGCCGAAAATGGAGGCAAACATGACTACCGCAAACAGACTGATGGATACCGAATAACTGACCGTAGCCGTAGCTCCGAAACGGATGAAGTTGTAGATATACACCAGCATGGAAATAATGGTGGCGTTGATAAGGGCTACAACGGATTCTTTCAGCACCTGCTTGAAAGTGTTTTCGGCGTTCAGTGAGCTGTTGGCCAGACCTTGCACGACCAATGCGGAGGACTGGGTTCCTACGTTTCCTCCCGTTCCACCGATAAGGGGAATGTAAAGCGCCATTTCCGGATGAGCGGCAAAGGTAGAGTCAAAGTTGCCCAGAATCATGGAGTTACCGATTCCACCAGCATACCGATGAGCAGCCACGGAAGGCGCGCGGTGGTCTGGCGGAACACGTTGTCGTCTGTTTCTACGTCCTGTGACAAACCGGATGCCAACTGGTAGTCGCGTTCGGCCTGTTCACGAACCTCGTCCATTACGTCGTCTACGGTGATGCGCCCTACCAGACGGCCGATGCTGTCGACCACGGGAACGGCCACCAGGTCATACTTTTCAATGGTCTGCACCACCTCTTCAATGGGCGTATCCACATGGACGGAAATCGGGTCCTTCTTCATCACGTGTTTCACCTTGGAAACCGACGGACTGGTAATCATCTTTTTCAGCGGGAATACACCGCGCAGACGTTCATCGTCGTCTACCACATATACATAATATATCTCGTCCATTTCTTCTGCCTGCAGTCGCATTTCGCGCAGGCATTCGGGCATACTCCAGTTCTCGTTCACAATCACCATTTCCGTACCCATCAAACCACCGGCGGTGTCTTCGTCGTATTTCAGCAAGTCGACGATGTCGCCTGCCTGTTCGATGTCTTCAATGTGCGAAAGCACCTCTTCCTGCTTGTCCTCGTCCATTTCACGGATGATGTCTACGGCATCGTCCGAATCCATGTAGTCGACAAAGCGCTTGGCGATGGTTTCAGGGGGAAGTATTTCGAGGAATTTCTTTCGTGCATCCTCGTCCATTTCAATCAGTACGTCGGCTGCCGTTTCGTTGTCCAGCAGCAGGTAGATGAAGCGGGCATCTTCTGCGTCCAGCTCGTTGCACAGCTCGGCGATGTCGGCCGGATGCAGGTCCTTGATGACTTCTTTTAACTGGTCGGAATCTTTCTTCTCAATCAGTTCGGTGACTAATTTAATATCTTCGCTATTCATCTTGTAAACTCCTGATGAGGGTTGTTATCGTAGTCTGTAAGTCTCGTGTGCAGGGTCACTCGGCCTTTGCGGCTGAGGAATTCAAGGCTTCTTCCACCCGGTTGGTCAGGTCGATGAAGTCTTGTACGGAAAGCTGTTCAGGCCGTTTGTTGAAGATAGGGTCGGCACTGAGCGGATTTCCTTTCTCCAGAATCGGAGATATGGAGTTGCGGAGCGTCTTGCGGCGCTGGTTGAATGTCGTCTTGACAATCTGCTTGAACAACTGCTCGTTGCATCCCAACTCCTTGGTCTCGTTGCGGGTCATGCGGATGACGGCGCTCTTCACCTTGGGAGGAGGATTGAACACATGTTCGTGTACAGTGAACAGGTACTCCACGCTGTACCAGGCTTGAATCAGTACGCTCAGGATGCCGTAGGTCTTGTTGCCCGGACGAGCCGCGATGCGTTCGGCCACTTCCTTCTGAATCATGCCCGTGCAGCAGGGAATCAAGTCCTTGTAGTCGAGCATCTTGAAGAATATCTGGCTAGAAATGTTGTAGGGATAGTTGCCGGTCAGCACAAAAGGCTGTCCGTCGAAAAGTTGCCGGAGGTCCATTTTCAGGAAATCCTGCTCGATGATATGGTCTCCTAATTGCGGAAAATTCTCACGCAGGTAAGCCACCGATTCAAAGTCCAGCTCCACCACCTTGAGCGGGCGGTCTTTTTTCAGCAGGTATTGGGTGAGAACTCCCATTCCGGGACCTACTTCGAGAACGGGAAGGGCCGGGCAGGCGTCTACCGTGTCGGCTATGTCTTGTGCCACTTGCAGGTCTTTCAGGAAGTGTTGTCCTAAAAACTTTTTAGGTTTAACTAATTTCATACCTCAGGTTTTAAATGTTCGTATTATCTTTGTGACTTGCAAAGTTAAACATAAATCTTTATATACAGACTGATTTTGGAACGAACAGGTTTAAAAAAAGTACTAAATAAGGTCTTCCAGATAGCGCTTCCGTTGGTACTCGGAGCGGCTATTCTGCTTTGGACATACCACGATTTTGATTTCCGGCGTGTGTGGAGCGTGCTGGATGGCGGCATGAATTATGGCTGGATGGCCTTTTCGCTGGTGTTTGGTGTGTTGGGACATCTGTTCCGCGGCTGGCGCTGGAATCTGACGTTAGCCCCGTTAGGTGAATACCCCAAGGTGTCGAACAGTGTGTATGCGGTTTTGTGTCGTACGCGGCCAATCTGGTCGTACCGCGTGTGGGGGAGGTTTCCCGCTGCGGTATCCTGTCGAAGTACGACGGGGGTTTCTTTCTCCAAATCGCTGGGTACGGTGGTGACGGAGCGTCTCATTGATACCATTTGTGTGCTGCTGATTACCGTAGTGACGCTGTTGCTCCAGTCGCGTGTGTTTGCGGCATTC
>ENA-OQAZ01000530-OQAZ01000530.1-human-gut-metagenome-genome-assembly--contig:-NODE-530-length-20924-cov-3.258787_pt1 | contig 20924 bp, 34 predicted proteins | sample MGYA00242737_ERZ504531 | MGnify/ENA primary metagenome ERZ504531 (study PRJEB26092, sample SAMD00036244) | human gut metagenome | host: Homo sapiens | study: EMG produced TPA metagenomics assembly of... | reverse complement strand
TTTTTCAAAATTTTTCTTTTACTTATCTCTCCAAACGATTCTGCCCTTTGCCAGGTCATATGGAGACAGCTCTACTGTTACCTTATCACCCCGGAAGGATACGGATATAGTTCATACGAAGCTTTCCGCTAATATGAGCCAGCACCTGATGACCATTATCCAGTTCTACCTGAAACATTGCGTTCGGGAGCTTCTCCAATACTTTGCCTTCCATTTCAAACTTTTCTGCCTTTGACATTACTTTTTCAATCCTTTCTTACTTACATGCCTACTGCCATTCTTTTTTGTCCCAATTCGGAAGTGTCAGAATTTCTGGATCTCCCTCCGTAATCAGAACTGTGTTTTCATAATGCGCTGCCAACGAGTTATCATCGGTTACTACCGTCCAGTCATCATCTAATACGCTGACTGCATAATCACCCATCGTGATCATCGGCTCTATAGCCAGTGTCATGCCAGGGCGCAGGCGGATTCCTCTTCCAATTGTCTTAAAGTTTGGAATTTGCGGATCTTCATGCAAATGTGTGCCAATGCCATGGCCAACAAGCTCACGCACAACTCCATAACCAAAGCTCTCCGCATATTTCTGAATCGCTGCTGAAATATCATGAAGATGATTTCCTGCTTTTGCATAACGTATTCCTTCAAAGAAACTCTGTCTGGTAACATCAACTAACTGTCTGGCTTCTTTTGAAATCTCGCCAACAGCAAATGTTCTGGCAGCATCAGAATGATATCCTTTATAAATCATTCCCGCATCCAGACTGATAATATCACCTTCTTTTAAAATACGCTTCTTGCTTGGTATTCCATGAACTACAACTTCATTTACAGAAGTACAGATTGAAGCCGGATATCCCTCGTAGTTTTTGAAGTTCGGGATGCATCCGAAATCACGGATGATCTCCTCACCAACCTTGTTGATCTCCCACGTGGAAATACCCGGTTTAATGATCTTTTCCAGCTCATCAAACATAACAGAGAGGTTCTTGCAGGACACTCTCATCAACTCAATTTCTTTTTCTGATTTAATTGAAACAGCCATTTTCTCCTCATTCCTTGCGTAACCCTATACGCACAGACCTGTGGCAGTGTCCCTGCCACAAATCTTCAATGACGAATCCTATTTTCGTCTTGCTTTTCAGCCTTCCAAAACTGCCGTGATATCAGCGAACACGTCTTCCATATCCTTTGTACCATCCACTGTAACCAGCTTTTTCTTTGACTCATAGAAATCAATCAGAGGCTGTGTCTGTGCATGGTATACGTCAAGACGCTTCTGTACGGTTTCTGGCTTGTCGTCACTGCGCAGGATTAATTCGCCGCCGCAGCGATCACAGATGCCTTCTACCTTAGGCGGAATGTGTTCGATATGATAGGTAGCTCCACAGGTTACACAGGCTCTGCGGCCGGACATACGTTTTACAATATTTGAATCCGGAACATCTACATTTATTGCATAGTCAATATCAGTTCCCATCTTCTCAAGTGCAGCCTCTAACGCTTTTGCCTGCGGAATTGTTCTTGGAAATCCATCCAAAATGTATCCATTTGCGCAATCGTCTTTTGACACACGATCTGTTACAAGATCACAAGTAAGCTCATCCGGAACTAACAGTCCCTGATCCATGTACTCCTTTGCCTTCTTGCCTAACTCTGTTCCAGCCTTCAGATTGGCACGGAAAATATCTCCAGTAGAGATATGTGGAATCTGATATTTTGCTGCAATCTTTGCTGCCTGTGTGCCCTTACCTGCACCAGGTGCTCCTAACATGATAATCTTCATATTTCCCTCTCATTCCGCCGCAAAAGCAGCATGCGTTACCGCAATTATAATTATAATCAGAAATATCATAACAGATTTGTGCTTAAAAAGCAAGAAAATCCCCTGCAAAACAGGAGATTTTCTCGTAAAAATACAGTTCACTGAATGCCCATTCGCAAAACTGCACGTACCGTGCATCGCTGCTAATCGCAAACAAAGTTTGCTCGCAGCTTTGTTTTGCTCATTCACGGGCATTCACCTTGTTCCATTGATTCGTCAAATTCCCATGCAAGCATGGAATTTATCCGAATCTGCTGGAACACGTGAACTGTTTTAGAATATACTCTCGTACTCTCTAGCCACCATCTTGGATTCAATTGATTTTGCCGTCTCTAAAACAACACTTACAATAATGATCAAAGAAGTTCCCATGAAGGAAAGTCTTGTAATATTGAATATACCACTCAAAATGATCGGAAGCAATGCAATGATGGTCAAACCAACAGCACCGATGATGATCAGGTGATTGAGCATGTTGTTTAAGAAATCACTAGTTGGCTTTCCTGGTCTTACACCTGGAATAAAACCACCAGACTTTTTCATATTGTCGGCAATCTCTAATGGATTGAAAGAAATTGATGTATAGAAATAAGCAAAAACGATAAGCAACGCTACATAAACCACAACGCCAATTGAATAGAACGGAAGTGACGGTCTAAACCAGTAGTTTGAGCTTAACATTGCCATAATCTTTCCGCCGATCGTTGTTACATCGATCTGGTAGCCGAAAAATGATCCGATAATCTGTGGCATAGACATAAGTGAGGATGCAAAAATAACAGGCATAACGTTTGCAGTATTCACCTTTACAGGAATATATGTTGAACGTCCGCCTACACTTCTGCGTCCCTGCACCTTCTGCGCATACTGAACCGGAATTCTTCTTTCAGCTGCATTCAGCAGTACCGTAAATCCAAGAATTGCAAGAAGAATTGCAATTACGAAAACTGCAATTAAAATCTGTACAGCGATGCTGCGTCCTGACATAAAGGTTTCATAAATCGTGATCGCATCATCTGGAAGTCTTGAAATAATGTTGTATAACAGGACAACTGAAATACCATTTCCAACACCCTTTTCTGTGATACGCTCACCAACCCACATAAGGAAAGCACTGCCGGCTGTCAGAGTAATTACACATACTACCACATTGTACCAGGTATAATGCTCAAACATTCCGCTTCTGCCAAATCCGATAGACATAGCAGTGGACTGAATCAGAGCAAGACCTACTGTAACATATCTGGTAATCTCTGCGATCTTTTTTCTTCCTTCCTGACCATCCTGCTGCAGCTCTTCCAGCTTTGGAATTGCAATTGTCAGCAGCTGAATAATAATGGAAGATGTAATATATGGCGAAATGCTCAATGCAAGATGGAGAAGTTCTCGAAAGAACCACCCGTCATAGCATTGAACAAGTTAAACGCATCGCCGTTGCTTCCATTAAAGAAATCAGCGAAATAATCAGGATCAACGCCCGGAACTGGTAACTGTGAACCAAAACGGATTACCAGGAGCATTAAAAATGTGAATATAAGACGACCTCTTAATTCCTTCATCTTTAACGCATTCTGAAGCGTTTTGAACATTAGATCACCTCTACGTTTCCACCAGCAGCCTCGATCTTAGCCTTAGCTCCCTCAGAGAAAGCGTTTGCCTTAACGGTCAGCTTCTTGGTCAGGTCTCCGTTTCCAAGAATCTTTACAGCATCAAATCTGTTCTTTACTGCACCAGCCTCAACTAAAGTCTGGATGTCAACTACTGCGCCATCCTCAAACTTGTTAAGTTTCTCTACGTTAACGTATGCAACGAGCTTTGTATTTCTATTTGTGAAGCCTCTCTTAGGAAGTCTTCTGTATAACGGCATCTGGCCACCCTCGAAACCGATTCTTGGTGCTCCAGAACGTGCCTTCTGACCCTTATGGCCCTTACCAGCAGTCTTACCGTTGCCCGAACCATGTCCACGGCCTCTTCTGAAATTACCGCTGTGTACGGAGCCTTCAGCTGCCTTTAAATTAGATAAGTCCATCACGTAACCTCCTCTGAAATTAAATCTCTTCAACCTTTACTAAATGCTTTACATGCCATACCATCCTCTTACAGCATCGTTATCCGGCAGCTCAACAGTCTTGTTAAGCTTGCGAAGTCCAAGAGCCTCTACGGTTGCTCTCTGCTTTGGGATTGCACCAATCGGGGACTTCACTAATGTGATCTTTAACTTTTCAGCCATTGTATTTCCCTCCTTAGCCGATAATCTCTTCTACAGTCTTACCGCGACGCTTTGCAACTTCCTCCGGGGTCTTCAGAGCAGCCAGACCAGCCAATGTTGCAAGAACAACGTTAGCCTTGTTGCTGGAGCCTAAGGACTTAGTACGGATATTCTCTACGCCTGCGAACTCAAGTACGGAACGAGCTGGACCGCCTGCGATGATACCGGTACCTTCCGGGGACTTCTTCAGAAGTACAGATGCGCTTCCGAACTTTCCAATAAAATCGTGTGGGATACTCTTATTCTCATCAAGCGGAACGGTAATCATGTTCTTCTCAGCTGCCTGCTTACCCTTACGGATTGCCTCCGGGATCTCAGCAGCCTTGCCCATACCAACACCTACATGACCATTCTTGTCTCCAACTACAACCAGAGCGGAGAAACGCATGGTACGTCCACCCTTAACGGTCTTGGATACACGCTTGATAGCAACTACGGTATCAGCTAATTCAAGCTGAGTTGCGTCAATATTTGTACGTTTCATGTGTCTTCTTCCTCCTTGATTAGAATTCCAGACCAGCTTCTCTTGCTGCATCTGCCAGTGCCTGAATCTTACCCTGATAAATGAAGCCACCTCTGTCAAATACAACAGACTTGATTCCAGCTTCCTGAGCCTTCTTTGCAATAACAGTTCCTAAATATGCAGCTGCTGCTACATCGTTGGTCTTTTCTAATTTTTCCTTAACGTCTTTCTGAAGAGTAGAAGCTGACACTAAGGTTGTCTTTGCTACATCATCAATAATCTGAACATACATATGGTTGTTGCTTCTGAACACTGCCATACGAGGTCTTTCAGGAGTACCGATAATATGTCTGCGCATTCTTCTATGCTTTTCTTCGCGAACCTTTGATCTAGATACCTTACTAACCATTCTTTCTCACTCTCCTTATTTATTTCTTACCGGTCTTACCAACCTTACGTCTGATTGTCTCATCAGCGTACTTGATACCCTTGCCCTTATACGGCTCTGGCTCTCTCTTAGTTCTGATCTCTGCTGCGAACTGACCAACCTTCTCCTTATCAATACCCTTGATAATGATCTTGTTCTGTCCTTCCATAACAGTTTCAATACCTTCTGGATCAGCGATTTCAACCGGGTGAGAATATCCAAGGTTCAGCACGAGCTTCTTGCCCTGCTTAGCTCCTCTATAACCAACACCATTGATCTCAAGAACCTTCTCGAAGCCTGCGCTTACACCAATAACCATGTTATTGATCAGAGTTCTTGTCAGACCATGTAAAGACTTGCTCTTCTTTGTGTCATTTGGTCTAGTAACAACAACTTCGTTGCCCTCAACCTTAATTCCTAATTCCGGAGCAAAGGTTCTCTCAAGAGTTCCCTTTGGTCCTTTTACAGTCACCGTGTTATTTTCTGCTACCGTAACAGTTACACCTGCTGGGATAGCGATCGGCATCCTTCCAATTCGTGACATGCCCATACCTCCTATATATGTGGATTCTATTTAAATGCATGGCAGTATGGCAACCTAATCGCTGCCACTTGCCTGATGCGATAATCTCGCTCGCTTATTACCAAACGAACGCTAATACCTCTCCGCCTACATTGAGCTTTCTTGCTTCCTTATCGGTCATTACACCCTTATTGGTAGAAATGATTGCGATACCAAGTCCGCCCAGAACATGAGGAAGATCCTCACAATTTGCGTAACACGAAGGCCTGGCTTGGAAATTCTCTTTAAACCAGTGATAACCTTCTCGTTCTTGTCCTTACCATACTTTAAAACTACATGGATGTTCTTGAAATTACCATCCTCAACTAACTCATACTTCTCAATATATCCCTCGTTAACAAGGATATCTGCGATTGCAACCTTCATCTTGGATGCCGGAATATCTACTGTATCATGCTTTGCAGTATTTGCATTACGGATTCTTGTAAGCATATCTGCAACTGGATCGCTCATTGCCATTGAAGTTTTCCTCCTTATATACTACTCTTCACTGGTTTGTAAGTCTGGCCGGGTAGCCGCACAAAGGCAAAATGCCCTGTGCATATTGCTTACCAGCTTGCCTTCTTAACTCCCGGGATCTCACCCTTATATGCTAATTCACGGAAGCAAATTCTGCAGATGCCGTATTTTCTTAAATAAGCGTGCGGACGTCCGCAAATTCTACAACGGGTATATTCCTGTGTAGAAAACTTTGCTTTCTTGGACTGCTTAATCTTCATAGAAGTCTTTGCCATGGAAATCTCCTCCTAATTATTTTTCAAACGGCATATTAAATAATGTCAGTAAATAACGTGCCTCTTCGTCTGTCTTAGCAGTAGTAACAAAAATGATATCCATACCTCTGGTCTTATCAATCTTGTCATACTCGATCTCAGGGAAGATTAACTGCTCTTTGATACCCAGAGCATAGTTACCTCTGCCATCAAATGAATTAGCGCTTACACCTCTGAAGTCACGTACACGAGGTAAAGCCAGGTTGATCAGACGATCAGCGAACTCATACATCTTGTCTCCGCGAAGAGTGGTCTTGCAGCCGATCGGCATACCCTCTCTGATCTTGAAGTTAGCAACGGACTTCTTAGCCTTTGTTACGATAGCCTTCTGTCCGGTAATGATCTCCATATCCTTTACAGCAGAATCAAGCAGCTTCGCATTTTCCTTAGCTTCGCCAACACCCATATTTACTACGATCTTGTCAAGCTTCGGAACTTCCATGATGTTCTTGTAGCCGAACTTCTTAATCATGGCATCAACCATCTCGTTCTGATACATTTCCTTTAATCTTGCACTCACTGTTTCTTACCTCCTCTCTGTATTAGTCGATAACCTCGCCGGTCTTCTTGTTTACACGAACCTTCTTGCCGTCCTGAACAGAGAAGCCAACTCTTACAGCCTGTCCCTTAGCGCTGTACATTACGTTAGAAAGATCGATCGGAGCTTCCTTCTCGATGATTCCGCCCTGCTGATTAGCTGCGCTTGGCTTGCTGTGCTTTGTTACCATATTAACGCCCTCAACAACAACCTTGTTGTTCTTAGCGTCTACAGAAAGAACCTTGCCTTCCTTTTCTTTATCCTTGCCGGCGATAACCTTAACGGTATCGCCCTTCTTAATCTTGCTAGCCACAGTCGTGATCCTCCTTATAATACTTCCGGAGCCAGAGAAACGATCTTCATGAACTGCTTCTCTCTTAACTCTCTTGCAACTGGTCCAAAAATACGGGTTCCTCTTGGAGTCTTATCCTCCTTGATAATAACTGCTGCGTTCTCATCGAACTTGATATAAGAACCGTCTGCACGATGAACACCCTTTACAGTACGAACAACTACGGCCTTTACAACGTCGCCCTTCTTTACAACACCGCCTGGTGTTGCATCTTTAACGGAAGCAACGATAACATCACCGATATCTGCATATCTTCTTGTAGATCCACCCATAACACGGATGCAAAGGAGCTCCTTTGCTCCGCTGTTATCAGCAACCTTTAATCTGGTTTCCTGCTGAATCATGCCTTACTCCTTCCGTCCTGAAACGATTCAGGATCTATTCATTAACTCACTTGAAAATCGAAAAATTACTTCGCACGCTCGATTACTTCAACCAGTCTCCATCTCTTGTCCTTAGACAGCGGTCTAGTCTCCATAACCTTTACGGTGTCACCGATGTTGCAGGTGTTGTTCTCGTCGTGAGCCTTCAGCTTGTAGGTTCTCTTAACGATCTTACCGATAACCGGGTGCTTTACATTATTCTCAACAGCAACGACAATGGTCTTGTCCATCTTGTTGCTGACAACCTTACCTGTACGGGTCTTTCTCAGATTTCTCTCTTCCATAACCATTCCTTTCGTTGCCATTTAGTTTGCCTTGGCAGCCAAAACAGTCTGAATTCTTGCAATATTCTTGCGAACCTCTTTGATTCTGCTGGTATTATCTAACTGGTTGGTTGCATTCTGGAATCTTAAATTAAAAAGTTCCTTCTTAGCAGCTACTAATTCTTCATTTAACTCTGCGGACGATTTCGCATTAAGTTCTTCTACATACTTATTAATTTTCACTGTTATCACCGCCTTCTAAGTCTGCCTTGGAAACGATCTTACACTTCAGTGGCAACTTGTGTGTTGCAAGACGAAGAGCTTCCTTTGCTGTTGCTTCATCCACACCGCCGATCTCGAAGAGAACGCGGCCTGGCTTTACTACTGCTACCCAATACTCAAGAGCACCCTTTCCGGAACCCATACGAGTCTCAGCCGGCTTTGCGGATACTGGCTTATCTGGGAAAATCTTAATGAATACCTGCCACCACGCTTGATGTAACGTGTCATGGCAATACGAGCTGCCTCGATCTGGTTGGACTTAATCCAACAAGGCTCGGTAGCAACAATACCGTACTCACCATAGGTGATCGTAGTTCCTCTGTTAGCCTTACCAGCCATAGAACCGCGGAACTGCTTACGACGCTTAACTCTCTTTGGCATTAACATAATTATTTATCGCTCCCTTCCTTGTTAGACTTGGTAGGAAGGACCTCACCCTTGTAGATCCAAACCTTAACACCAACCTTACCGTAGGTAGTGTTTGCCTCTGCGAAACCATAATCAATGTCAGCACGCAGAGTCTGCAGCGGGATAGTTCCATCGCTGTAAGTTTCGGTACGGGCCATATCAGCACCGCCCAGACGTCCAGAACAGGTTGTCTTGATACCAAGAGCACCAGACTTCATAGCTCTGCTCATAACGGACTTCATAGCTCTACGGAAAGATACACGGTTCTCAAGCTGTGCAGCAATGTTCTCAGCTACTAAAACAGCTTCCTTATCCGGTCTCTTAACCTCTTTAATATCTACAAAAACCTTCTTGCCATTTACGTACGGAGCAAGCTCGCCCTTTAACTTCTCGATCTCAGCTCCGCCCTTGCCGATTACAATACCCGGCTTAGCAGTGAAGATAATAATCTTAACACGGTCTGATGCACGCTCGATATCGATCTTAGATACACCAGCACTGTATAACTTCTTCTTTAAGAACTTTCTGATATTGTAGTCCTCTACAAGGTTATCAGAAAAATCAGCTTCAGCATACCACTTGGAATTCCAGTCCTTGATGATGCCGACTCTCATGCCATGAGGATTAACTTTCTGTCCCATAGTGCCCTCCTATTATTTCTCGTTCAGAACTACAGTAATGTGGCTTGTTCTCTTTAAGATACGATAAGCTCTACCCTGTGCTCTCGGTTTGATTCTCTTCATGGTAGGTGCCTGGTTAGCGTAGCACTCCTCTACGTAAAGGTTACCTGCTTCATTCCATTATTGTTCTCTGCGTTTGCTACTGCAGATTCAAGCAGCTTCTTGATTAAAGAAGATGCATATCTCGGATTGTAAGTTACAATACCAAGTGCAGTTGCAACGTCCTTGCCTCTAATGGCATCTAATACAAAACAAGCCTTCTGAACAGAAACTCTTGCATAAGAAAGGGTTGCAGATGGTCTGGTGTCCTTCTGCTCATTTCTTGCTCTCTTAATTTGGGATCTATGTCCTTTTGCCATGACTTGTGTTACCTCCTTTCAAGTATATCCGATTAACGTTTGCTCTTCTTGTCGTCCTTACCGTGACCTTTAAAGGTTCTGGTAGCAACGAATTCGCCCAGCTTATGACCTACCATATCCTCGGTAACATATACCGGAACATGCTTTCTTCCGTCATGAACTGCAATTGTATGTCCAACCATCTGCGGGAAGATTGTAGAACGACGAGACCAGGTCTTAATAACCTGCTTCTGTCCCGCTGCGTTCATAGCGTCTACCTTCTTCAGTAAACTCTCGTCAGCAAATGGTCCTTTCTTTAATGAGCGAGCCATAGGTTTTAACCTCCTTAATTCGATTCAATGTGAGACAAAATTACTTAGATAAAGCTTTTCCGTCTCTTCTTCTTACGATCAGCTTATTGGATGCCTTCTTCTTAGATCTGGTCTTCAGACCCAGTGCAGGCTTACCCCAAGGTGTACACGGACCTGGACGTCCTACCGGAGCACGTCCCTCACCACCACCGTGTGGATGGTCATTCGGTTCATAACAGAACCGCGGACTGTCGGGCGAATACCCATGTGACGCTTACGTCCAGCCTTACCAATGTTAACCAGAGAGTGCTCTCCGTTACCAACAACACCGATAGTAGCACGGCAGTTGATCGGAACCATTCTCATCTCACCTGATGGAAGTCTTAAGGTAGCATACTTGCCTTCCTTAGCCATCAACTGAGCAGCAACACCAGCGGAACGTACCATCTGTGCACCAGCACCCGGATACAGCTCAACGTTGTGTACCTCAGTACCAATCGGAATTAAGGATAATGGTAAACAGTTACCAAGTCTAGCCTCTGCATGCTCACCGTTCATGATCTTCTGACCAACCTTAAGTCCCTGAGGAGCTAAGATGTAAGCCTTCTGACCATCTGCGTAGCAGATAAGAGCGATATTAGCTGTTCTGTTCGGATCGTACTCGATAGAAAGAACGGTTGCAGGAATGTTATCCTTGTTGCGCTTGAAATCAATGATTCTATATTTTCTTCTTGAACCGCCGCCATGATGTCTTACGGTAATTTTACCCTGATTATTGCGGCCGGAGTTCTTCTTTAAAGATACTGTCAGGGACTTCTCTGGAGCATTCTTTGTGATCTCAGTGAAATCCAGACCCGTCATATTTCTTCTGGACGGTGTATATGGGGTATACTTTTTGATTCCCATGATTGTTCTCCTTTACAGCATTTATTGTCACGCTTTTGTGCGTATATTCCTTGTGGGAATTACAGACCTGCAAATACCTCAATCTCCTTGCTGTTCTCAGTCAAGGTTACGATTGCCTTCTTTGTCTTTACGGTCTTTCCTTCTGTTCTTCCTCTTCTCTTGGTCTTTCCGTCATTGTTCATTGTGTTAACGGTCTTAACCTCGGTTCCAGGGAACATCTTCTCTACAGCTTCCTTGATCATTGCCTTGTTAGCTTCCGGATGAACCAGGAAGGTGTACTTCTTGTCAGCCATGATGTCCATGCTCTTTTCTGTAACAACCGGCTTTAAAATAACGTCATAATATCTAATATCAGCCATTACGCATAGACCTCCTCAATCTTCTCTACTGCTGCCTTAGTAGCAACAACAGTGCTGTACTTTAAAATATCGTATACGTTGATCATGCCTGCATTTGCAGTCTTTACAGATGCTACATTGCTTGCGGACTTGATTACGTTCTGATCGTCCTCAGCCAGAACAACTAAAGCCTTAGAAACCTTAAGGTTGTTCATAACTTCTACGAACTTCTTTGTCTTAATCTCATTCAGAGCCAGCTCATCAACAACGATGAACTTGTTCTCCTGTACTCTGCTGGTCAGAGCAGACTTCAGAGCAGCTCTCTTCTCTTTCTTGTTCAGCTTAATGGTGTAATCTCTCGGTACTGGAGCGAATACAACACCACCGCCTGTCCACTGCGGAGCTCTTGTTGAACCCTGTCTTGCGTGACCGGTTCCCTTCTGCTTCCATGGTTTTCTTCCGCCTCCGGATACCTCAGAACGTGTCTTTGCTTTCTGAGTTCCCTGACGCTCTGCTGCCAGATGTGCGGTAACAACCATCTTTACCAGATGCTCATTGACTTCTACGCCAAAGATTGCATCATTAAGATCCATCTTACCGACCTCGGCACCCTGCATATTATAAACAGCTACTGTAGCCATTAGTGTGGTCCTCCTTCCAACTTCTGTAAAAGCAATCAAGCCTTTACTGAATACTTCAATGTTACTAAAGACTTCTTCGGTCCAGGTACTGCACCCTTAACCAGAATCAGGTTCTGCTCAGCATCAACTCTTACGATCTCAAGGTTCTGGATTGTTACCTGTACATGTCCCATATGACCTGGCATGTGCTTACCCTTGAATACGCGTCCTGGTGTTGTTGCAGGGCCGTTGGAACCAGCATGACGATGGTACTTAGAACCATGAGCCATAGGTCCTCTGGACTGTCCGTGTCTCTTAATAGCGCCCTGGAAGCCCTTACCTTTGGAGATTGCAGTAGCATCAACCTTCTCGCCTGCTGCGAAAACGTCTGCCTTAATCTCATCCTTAACTGAGTAATTCTCAGCATCATCAAGTCTGAACTCTCTTACGAATCTCTTGTAAGAAACGCCAGCCTTGTCAAAATGTCCCTTAACCGGCTTGTTAACCAGCTTCTCGCGCTTGTCAACGAAACCTACCTGAACTGCGCTGTAACCGTCGTTTGCTACGGTCTTAACCTGTGTTACTACACATGGTCCAGCCTGCAGTACGGTAACCGGAACCAGTGTGCCCTTTTCGTCGAAGATCTGTGTCATTCCGACCTTTGTTGCTAAAATAGCCTTCTTCATCCTATTACCTCCTGTGAATCTACAGCGGATTGGGATTTTTCCCAATCATCCTAGAACCGTGGACATAAGTGGAACAATTGCTTGTTGCTTCTATATCAACGTAATTCCGGACATACTTGTTTAAAATTACTTGTTTTCATCTTAATATCAATATATACACCAGCTGGCATCTCCAGACGGGACAGTGAATCTACTGTCTTCTGAGATGGCTGAATGATATCGATGAGTCTCTTGTGAGTTCTCTGCTCGAACTGCTCTCTGGAGTCCTTGTACTTGTGTACCGCTCTCAGAATTGTAACAACCTCTTTCTTAGTCGGCATCGGAACTGGTCCGCTTACCTTAGAGCCTGTTTTCTTAACAGTATCAACGATCTTTGCAGCGGACTGATCTACCAGCTGATGATCGTACGCCTTCAGAGTGATTCTCATTACTTGACTTGCCATAAAAAAAGCCAGCCTCCTTTTCGCACTTTTTAAATAAGTACGACAAGTGGTGACTGTACACTACCCCGTGCGTTTCCTAATCTCCGCACAGTCCGTTTCTACCTCAATGTTTGTAGATGTTTCATTGTATACAGTGACTTGTCGCCAGTTTCTTGACTTGACATTCGCTCCACGGAAAACCTGCCCTATCGGCAGCAACCTCGCGCTTCTTTGCTATCATGTCACAGCAAGGTATACTATACACTATATCAAAACAAAATGCAAGCACTTTTTTCAAATTTTTTAAAGTTTTTTTTGACCCGGAAGTTTTGCGAAGGGTGGTTCGACGATTGGCAACACTCTATTGACAGGATGCCTGTTCTTTCTTATACTTATATATGTTATTTAGAATTACTGGTACCAACGAATTGCTCCGTTGCAATGCAACTCTCGCAATTCTAAAAACATTCGGTATCGTATATATATAAGAAAGGTTGGATATTATTATGTGGCTGGCTGATAACTGGAAGGACTACGAAGTCCTTGATACCTCTAACGGAGAGAAACTTGAGCGCTGGGGAAATTATCTTCTGGTACGTCCGGACCCTCAGGTTGTATGGAACACACCTCACACCAATCCGGGTTGGAAGAAAAAGAACGGACATTATCATAGAAGCAGCAAGGGAGGCGGTGAATGGGAGTTTTTCTCTCTGCCACAGCAGTGGAGCATTCATTATGGAAAGCTTACCTTCCAGTTAAAACCATTCTCTTTTAAGCACACAGGCTTATTCCCTGAGCAGGCTGCAAACTGGGATTGGTTTTCTAACCTGATTCAAAATGCAAACCGTCCGATTAAAGTGCTTAATTTATTTGCCTACACAGGTGGTGCAACACTTGCTGCAGCAGCTGCTGGCGCTTCTGTTACTCATGTAGATGCTTCAAAAGGCATGGTTGCCTGGGCAAAGGAAAATGCAGCATCTAGTGGACTGTCTGACGCACCTATTCGCTGGATTGTTGATGATTGTCAGAAATTTGTTGAACGAGAAATCCGACGCGGCAATCACTATGATGCAATCATCATGGATCCGCCATCTTATGGACGCGGACCTAAGGGTGAAATCTGGAAAATTGAGGATGCTATTCATCCACTCGTATCACTGTGTTCACAGCTACTTTCTGACAAACCGCTATTTTTCCTTATTAACAGCTATACAACCGGTTTTGCTGCTTCTGTCTTAACATATCTTCTTGGACTTGAGGTTGTAAGCAAATTTGGCGGTCACGTTGTTTCTGATGAAATTGGTCTTCCTGTAACACAGTCTGGTCTTGTTCTTCCATGCGGTTCATCTGGTCGCTGGACAAGTGTGTGATACCAGGGTTAAAAGCTCAAAAAGCCATTATATAGTATAGAAGAAACACCTCAAAAAAAACTGGTCTCCCGTGGGAGGCCAGTTTTTTGTCTACTTATAAATTATTGTGGTACGCTCTGGAACAATGTCTGTCCCTCACCAAGTGGAAGATATCCAGCGTTTCCTGATGCATCCTCTACGTAAAGATAAAATGCACCTGGTTCATTTGCCGCCTGGATCAGCTTTCTTGGGAATACCTGTGTTCCCGTGCCAAGTGTTGCCGCTGGCGCAGCATCTGCTGCTGCCGAACTTAACAAATTCGTATCTGCTGCCAGAATATAATTAAACTGTTCCTGTGATGTCAGATCAACAAGCTCATATTCGTAGTTTCCAGTTGTCTCACTTAATGCATCCTCTGCAATCACACCATCTTTTAATTCATATGGAATCTTGCAAACATAACGTCCAAGACTGTCAATAGAAATTGGGCTTGTCACAGCTAACGTAAATCCACCATTTTCATCAAATGTTCCATTTGCAGAAGAAGGTGTAAGTACATGGGACGTATTATACAGGCGCGCTGCATTTCCATATCCGTTAAGCACGGTAAATGTTCCATCCTGCATAAGCGGTGTAGAAAGATCGGTTCCGCTTAATACACGAAAACTGGTAACAGAGTTGTCTGCACCTGTTCCAACAACTACAATATTAAGCTGATTATCGGATGTATTTAAATCACATACCTCTACCTTATATGCTGCACTGATTCCTGTACCAACTGTATAATCGGTACCATTCACATTGACGATAAGGCTGGTTGTACTTCCATCCTCTGCTACCTCAGTACGATATTTGAAGAAGTCTGCTGCACCATCTCCATTAAGATCTGCCGTATAATTAGTTCCTTCTGCTGAAAGTGTAACTGCTGTTCCATCTGCAAATGAAATCTCTGTAGCTGGATCAGCCGGCTCTGTCTCTACCTGCGGAACTTCCTGCGGCTGAATCTGATTTAATCCTGTATAAGAAGATTTTACCACACCATTATGAACATTAAGTGCACCATCTTCAAACTGCATTCCATCCTGAGTCCATGACACATTGATGTAACTTGGTGTTCCTGCTGCATCTGTAAATGCAATCTGAATCAAATTACCAACTGCACTTGAACGATTCCAGAAATGAAGGTCTGTTGGTTCTGCACCAATCAGTGCGCTTACCTGTGACCAGATATCCTCTGCACCCGGCATCGCATCAAACTGACTCTTTGCCAGTTCCTGTGCTGCATACTCACTATAGCCTCCGTCAGAAGCAAGTAGATATGCAACTCCATTCATTCCATTGTCTAACTGTAAGCTTACGCCATCTGATACAAATACACCCGGAAGCAAATCTGCTACCATATAGCCATTTGCACCATCTGCTCCATAAATGCAGGAATATGATTCTCCTGTTGAAGTGGTGACGCTCAAAACAAACTGTGTTGTGCCGTTTGCAATAGCATTAACACTGCATGATGCAACATCAGTGATTGGGAAAATCTCAACTGCATTGGAAGTAGAATCCTCTCCATTGTACCAGATTTCCTTTCGTCCGCCTACATCAACAAGTGCAAATGCTTCCTGAACACCATTTCCATTAAAATCGTAGAACATATAGCTGTTTCCTACAACACTTCCACCAGAATCTGCAGAAATCTTTGCAAGAATATTTTCTGCATTTCGCTCCGTTGGTGCTTCCGGCGTCTCATCTGGTGATGTATCTGGTGCTGGCGTCTCATCTGGTGACGGTGCTGGTGCTGGTGTCTCATCTGGTGACGGTGCTGGCGCTGGTGTCTCATCTGGTGATGGATTTGTGGCTGGCGTCTGATCTGAAGATGGAGCGGGGCCGGTGTCTCATCTGGTGATGGATTTGTCGCCGGCTGCTGCTCCGAAGATGGAGCCTGTGGCTGGTGTCTGATCCGGTGATGGATTTGTGGCTGGCTGCTGCTCTGAAGACGGGGCTGTGGCCGGTGTCTGCTCTGGGGACGGGGCTGGGGCTGGCGTCTGCTGCGGCTGCGGCTGTGATGCTGCCTGCTGTGCAGTTGTCGGCTGTGTTGGAACTGTCTGCTGCGCAGAGCTTGATGGCGTGGACGCATTATTGTCAAGTGAAAGTGAAGTTCCCTCAACTACCTCATCTGCCATATACTTCATATAATTCCACGCAAAGCTTCCCTTTACACAAATTGCCTTCTGAACCTTTGAAAAAGCAAGGTTTCCAATCTCTTCAACTGATTCCGGAACTACAACTTCTTTCAAAAGCTCAATATCAGACAATGCAGAATCATCCAGTTTCTTCATTCCATCTGGAAGCTTTAAATACTGAACTGACGTATTGTTCTTAAATGCATGTGAACCAATTGAAGTTACCGGATATCCGCCGATTTCTGCCGGAATACGAACAACTTGTCCCTGATCATTGTACTCAACAAGCTTTAACTCATCATTTGAAAGCTCATAGACATTTCTTCCGGAAGTAACCTTGTTGTCTTTGATTTCAACTACTTCAGTTTCTGTCTCCTTTTGAGTTTCTTTCTGTGTTTCTTTCTTCGTATCCGTATCCTGTATTTTATCTACTGTATACGGATCTGCTTATTGCTCTTTTTTCCACTGCTGAAAAGAAGAACAATCAATACGATCATCGCAGCAATCAATGCAATTACTGTGACAATAATAACAACAAGAATACGATTTGTTTTTGGATGAGCCGGTTCATAATCATCATTGTCGTAATCATCATTACCGTAGCTGTCATCCTCTTCGTCATAATCGTAATCATCATTCAGATTTTCTTCATAATCATCATCTGAATCTGAATCGTAGCCTTGATCTGGCTGCTCTTCATAATTGTCTTGTACCTTGACTTTAGAGGGGCGTATCTTTGTTCCGCAAATTGGACAAATCGTGCTTCCCTGCGCTAGTCTGGCACCACATTTCGGGCAAATCATATGCTTCTCCGTTCTGCCGCATTTTTGCGGCTTTTTTTAAGTTATCGTCTGCGTATAACGTAAACGATAACGCCTTTAACCTTTCGTATCATACCATAAGTATGAGTTTATTTCAATGTTTCAAATATCCAAAAACATTACATTTCTTTTACAAAACTGCGTCAATCCACGCGTTCTTTTCCCCAGAAAAATAACGCTACTGTTCCTGGACCGGTATGACTGCCAATTGTCGCACCAATCGGTAAATCTCAACTTTTCCATTTAAATTAGGAAAGCGGCTCTCAACGAGCATTGCAACAGCTTTTGCGTCATCCATGCACTCCGACTGACAGATATAGCATTTGCCCGAATATGCCAGACCTCCCTCGGCATTTTCTTCCATCTTCTGAACGATGCGCTGAATCACCTTTTTCTTCGTGCGCACCTTCTCTCTTGCTGTAAGATGTCCCTCATAGTCCACATTTAACAGCGGACAGATTCCAAGCATACCTCCAAAAAATCCAGCTGTCTTTGACACTCTTCCGCCTCTGATAAAAAATGTAAGATCCGAAGTAAAAAACCAGTGCTGCAGTTTCTTTTTATTTTCACACACCCATGCATACAATTCATCTATGCTCTCTCCTGCATCCCTTCTGTCTGCCAGAGTATCTACTAACAAACCATAACCAGAGGAAGCTGCCAGTGAATCCACTACATAAATTTTTCTGTTTGGATATTCTTCTCTTACCTGTTCTGCTGCAATACATGCTGAATTGTAGCTGCCTGAAATTCCGCTTGAAAGCGTTAAATGAAGGATATCCTTTCCCTCATCAAATATTTTTCTAAAAAAAATCTGCATACTCACCGATACTAACCTGTGATGTCTTTACCTCCTCACCTGCAAGCATTCTGCGATATAACTCTGACGGAGGCATAGTCTGACCAAGGTCATCAAGATAGTCCGTTCCTCCCAGTTCATAATGAAAACACACATAATTGATTCCACGCTTATCAAAATATTCCTTTGTCAAATCAGCTGTAGAACAGCAGCTGATGCAATATTCTGCCATACTCATCTCCTCCTTATAATTAAAGCATTAAAACAGTTACAGTATATCGTTTTTGATGTTCAAATACAAGTAGCGTTAAAGAGAAAATGCACCGTTTATCATTACTTATCTTTTTTTCAGAAAATGTTCGCGATTAGGATAAATTTCCCTAAACACCTCTAAAGCAGCTCTTTGAAGCGGCTCAAATTCTTTTTCCATTCGCAGACTATGAGGTGCATCAAACACAATTCTGCTTATTTGTTCAGCGATCTTTCCTGCAATGCTTTCATCTGACAGCTGTCCCATTCCAAAAATAACAGAAGTAAAGCCACGTCCTCCTGTACTAATCTCAATATATTTTCTGCATGTATTTTTTTAATTCTAAAAAAAATGATTTCTTTCTGAGTCTGTGGTTTGCTTTCAAATTCATATAGATTCAGGCCAAGAATAGCTTCTATCGCAAGCTTTTTCTTTCTGCCTCCCAAATCAATACTTCCGCTTTCTACAATATATTTTAAATTCATAAGATAGCCAACAAACATATCCTTCCTTGGCTTACCTTTTCCATATCTGGTCTCCCAGAGCTTCATTCGAAGTTTATCTTCTTCACTCATGGTTTCATTTTTATTTTCCAGAAGCATCTGCTGTCTTTTAAGCGGATCTGTCTGTTCATAATAGTTTATCAGCCAATCTTCCATTTTCAATCTTTCCTTTCCGAAAATGAACCTTTTTATTGTTCCATAAATGATTCCACATTTTCTGCCGTCACCTTTTGATACGGCAAAAAGATATATCGTTCATTTTCCAGATCCTCCTTTGGCGGTGTCTGACCTTGAAACAGTGTCATCGCAAGACGCGAAATATGCTCAGCTTGTCCATGCCTGTCATTATACACAGTCCCCTGAATGGTGCCTTTTTGGACAGCATCCAATGCACCTTCCAAACCATCTATTCCAAAAATCATCGGACGTCTGTCTTTATCATAATCAAGTGCATCATACGCAGCAACTGCACCAAGAGCCATCTCATCATTATTAGAAAGCACTAGTTCAATCTCGTCTCCATATTGATTAATCAGCTGTGTCATCTTATTTTCAGCTTGTCCACGATTCCAGTTTGCAAACTGGAAACTTAGTCTTTCTAATATAATGCCCTGTTCTTTAATTGTTTTTACCACACTGTCTGTTCGAATGATTGCATCCTGATGACCTGTCTCACCCTCAAGAAGTACATATTGAATCTTTCCGTCCTGATTTCGATCTACTGCGTCATTGTCTCGTATCATATCTGCTGCAATCTCACCCTGCATCATACCAGACTGTCTGGCATCTCCGCCTACATAATACAGCTTATCCCACTGCATCAAATCCTCTCTCACTGGCTCTCTATTAAAGAAAATAACAGGTATATTTTCCTTTTTTGCCATCTTTATTATATTTGACGGCTCTGTCCTGTCAACGAGATCAACAGCAAGTATCTCACAGCCAGCATCAAGCATTTCCTTCACAACTTCATTTTGAATCTTCTGATCATTTTTTCCATCCCTTACAGTCATAATCACCTTTAGAGAATCTGACTCATATCCCGCCAGATCTTCCTTCAGACAATCTGTAAGCGCATTAATAAAGGGGTCGTCCTGCGTGTATAGCACAACACCAACACGAAGAACATCTCTTTTTTTCTCACTATTCGCCGTACATCCTGTCAGACACAACAACATGCATCCGATCAGAATACTTCTTATCTGATACTGTTTCATTGAAATCTCCATTCCTTTTTGGCTGACTATATGCAAATTCTCAATCATACGTATGAAGAAAATGCTGTACCTCTTCTCTGAAAATATCTTCTTTATGCAGCAGATGATACTCAATCGTCTGGTTGTTAATCGTATACAGATGATTTTTCAGCACTTTTGAAATTTCTATAGCACTATGATATCCCATGCTATATCCATCTATCGCAATTAGCCCATCAATCACAGAATCATCGAGATAATACACACACTTTATACTATTTCCAATTCCATAGATTTTCGTGTCACACTCTTTTTTCTGTGCATACATTCCTGCTACCTGCTCTAAGGCACTGGTATCAAATACAATCAAATAATCGACTGGCTGCTGCTCTTTTAACCTCTGTGTAATTTCCATATCATATGTGATATTCATATCAAACTGAATCTCACATCCCGTATCAGAAAGCACATCTAATACACCCTGCATACATTTATCAGTACAGTCTGTTTTCTTAAATCCGCTTATAATTCCAACAGTTTTGCCTTGAATATTATTTTGATTGCGGCTTAATAAGTCCTGTGCCAATGTATATCCCATACGGTAATAGTCCGGCGTAATAACAGGCAAATCAGAATATTTTGATATATGGTCTTCCTCTTTTTCACGCAGCGCATCATTTGCTACAAGAAGCATTGGCTTTTGTACGCGAATTTCTCTAAGCATATCAATAGTATCCCTGCCCGGCGCCGCTTGAATAATAAATGCGTCAACCTGATTATCCAGCTGATCATAAATCAAGCTCTTCTCTTCCTCTGCATTTTCAATCTCATCGGTGTTGCAAATAATCAAATGTATATTTGCAATTCCAGCTGCCTGCTTTAAACCATTCATAAAAGAATTCCATTTTTCATCACCGGATTTTTCAACAATAACTGCTACCCGCTTCTGAGGTTTTTCA
>ENA-OQAZ01000529-OQAZ01000529.1-human-gut-metagenome-genome-assembly--contig:-NODE-529-length-20933-cov-2.980102_pt1 | contig 20933 bp, 21 predicted proteins | sample MGYA00242737_ERZ504531 | MGnify/ENA primary metagenome ERZ504531 (study PRJEB26092, sample SAMD00036244) | human gut metagenome | host: Homo sapiens | study: EMG produced TPA metagenomics assembly of... | reverse complement strand
TAAAAATCTAGAGAATGGATTTTTAGAAGCACATTTTTCGGGGTTGAATATTCATTCTTTTGTACTTCTCATACAATATATCATATGAAATTCACTATGAATATAGTTTTAATCGACAGATTTTATTCTATAAATGTGTGTCGCACACAATTATGATAAGATATATCTATACTCTGATCAACATATATCAGGAGGACCACACTTATGGCAATTAAATTACAGTCCCTGTATGAAGCAATTAACAACCAATTTGATGTCATCCTTCATACCAATAGTTTTTATGATAAAGAAGTAACCTGGATCCATACCGTCGAACAGGGTGAATTCTCCCATCTGCTCCACGGTGATGAACTAATCTTTAACTCAGGTCTGAATTTTACCTCTCAGAACTGGCTGAAAGAGTTCTTAAAGTCATTGAAAGACGCACACGCCAGCGGACTGATCATCTCTGTAAAATCACGTCCTGCATTTTCCCAGGAGATTATCGACTATTGCAATGAAATACAGCTTCCGCTGTTCTCCACTTCCTGGGACACTCCGTTCATTGATATCATGCGGATCTTTTCTGAGATTCTGTTAAAAAACGAACACCGCGAGACCAGTCTTGCCGCTGCTTTGAAAAATGCGATCTATTACCCCGAGAATGAAGATTCCTATCTGAATCCTCTGGAAAGCAATGGATTCTTCCGCGACATGAACTATACTGTCCTCATGATCAGCTGCCACACTTATGACAGTGATTCCGGTAATTCTTACCTGGAACAGCTGGAAAAGAAGATCCGTTATTTCATGTCTAAAGGGATCGTATATGAAGAAGGGAAGCATCTGATCGTATTGTTTGCCGGTGAATCTGTAAACGATATATCTCAGAAGCTCTACGATGTCTGTCAGAATAACTCCGATGTCTATGTCGGGATCGGAACTACGGTCTCGCAGCTTACAGACATTCACCGCTCTTACGAGACCGCATTTACCGCCTATCAGCTCACCAAAACTGCTCTCCCGAAGAACTTCCTTGAGTACGATAAGCTTGGTGTATACAAACTTCTGGCCGATATCCACAATCAATCTCTGACAACGGATTTCCTGAACTCCACACTTGGCCCGATTCTTGACTATGACGCTGTGCATCATACCGATTATCTGCATATCCTGGAAGTCTACTTTGATCATGACTGTAGTATCATCCATACCGCAGATGCACTTTATTGTCATAAGAATACGCTGTCGTATAAACTGAATAAGATAAAAGAACTTCTGGATTATGATATCCTGACCAATGAGAACCGGACAAACATCATGCTTTCTTTTTATATTTTAAGACTTGAAAAGCGCAGTATATAAATGTTCATTTTCTGCGTTATTTCAAAGACTGCAGACCTGAATCTGTGTTATAATTTCAAGTAGAAATAGCTAAACAACATAAACGTGGGAGGGATTCATTATGGATCAGAATCGAATCAAACGAAACCAGATGTTAGGCGCAAAGATTGTAAAAGAACTTACAGCCGCAACATGGAAGCTTATTATACAGACTCCAAAGAAGAGGCTCTGAAGAAAGCATTGGAATTAATCCCGGAAGGAAGCAGCATCTCCTGGGGCGGTTCCATGTCTGTCAATGAGATCGGCTTAAAAGAAGCTGTCTGTCAGGGAAATTATCATGTATACAACCGCGATACCGCACCGACACCGGAAGATAAGCGCAAGATCGAGCTTGCGGCATATGATTGTGATTACTTCCTGACCAGTGCAAATGCGATCACGGAAGATGGAATTATGATCAATATCGACGGACATTCCAACCGTGTATCCTCTATCGCTGCCGGACCACGGAATGTGTTGATGATCATCGGAATGAATAAAGTTACACGCGATGTAGATTCTGCCATGTCCCGTGCAAGAAATGAAGCCGCTCCGATCAACGCACAGCGTTTCAACCTGAGCACTCCTTGTTGCAAAACAGGTGCCTGTTTCGACTGCAAAACACCGGATACGATCTGCTGTCAGATCCTGATCACCAGATATTCCAAGACACCGCAGCGCATCAAAGTCATTCTGGTAAATGAAGATCTTGGATTTTAACATACAGATTTTCTTGACTTCATCTTACGTATTTGTTATACTTAACAGGACGTAAGGCATGGCGCCATAGCCAAGTGGTAAGGCAAAGGTCTGCAACACCTCTATCACCAGTTCAAATCTGGTTGGCGCCTCTAGGAGAAATCTGGAAACAATTGTTTCCAGATTTTTTGGTATACAAATATAATATACCATATATAAAAATGCGGTAATGTGAAAAATGTGCTTCCTACATCAAAAAATAACAGAAAATATATTGAAAATCAGCTTTCGGGTGCCATTGAGCAGATGGAAGAATATATCAGAAAGTATCCGATGTTTCTTGTTATGGATTATGTGTAAAACTATAGATTATTATAATAATTAAAATATTGTTTCGTCATCTTGAATATGCTATACTTGAATTATGTTTATAGGGCAAAGCTGTTGAAAAACTGTGACGCAAAGCCAAAGGGACTAAGGCAGTACGCTATGTCAGCCGGTTGCAATAAGAAGATGCGGATAGGTTAATAGAGTAAGTGAAAAAAGTTATTCGGCTTAAATTTTAGTCACCTGTATAACGCAGGTGACTTTTTTTGTTTCATAGGAAATTACATTTTCTATGTAGAAAAGCTTCCGGCAGAATGCATAGGAGATGAGGGAAATGAAAAAAGGAAAGAAATGGAAAAAAATTGAAGCATTCTGCATTTTGCTCATTGTGACATTGTTGCTTATTTTTGTCAGAATACTGTATCAGCCGGGTACGGAGTCGGAAAGGGGCGAATTGTACACCTTCAGCAATGGATGGTATCAGCTGAAGGATGGGAAAAAGACGGAGCTCAAATTGCCGTGTTTTGTTACAGCGGATAAAGATGGGCAGATCATTCTTTACAATGATATGTTATCAGAGGCTGATAAGGGAAAAATCTTGTCGATCCGAGGAATACAGGATCAGCTGGAAGTCTGCATAGGAGACCGGCTTCTCTACCAATATAAGGATAACAGATTTGAAAAAAACAGGCAGATGAAAGGGAAAATATGGCAGATATTTCTTTGCCGGAGAAAATCGGGCAGGAAGTGTTATCAATCAGCTATGAAACTAAAAAGAATGCCAGACTATATGTGTATGCCCCGATGATCGGAGAGTTTTGTTTTCTTTTTAGGCAGCATCTGCTAGAATCAATTTTTTCGATACTGATGATTTTGGGAATGACTGGTCTCGGTATCGTCTCGGTAATTGTCTTTTTATATACCAGACACAGACAAATTGTAGAAAAGAGATTTTTAAATGTAGCACTGTTTTTGATTCTATGCAGTTTGTGGTGCATTTTTGATTCAGGGATTTATCAGATGTATGGAAGTCAGAACGCAGCAGGAACACTGATATCCTTTTATGCGTTTATGACGATGCCTGTTCCCATGCTGTTATTTGTACAAAATACAGTGAGTGAAAGTGTAAGATGGATACCGCAGGTCTGGATTTTTCTTCTTTATGCAAATGCTGTTTTACAGGGATTCTTGTATTTTCTGTTTAGGATTCCTTTTATAGACATGTTATTTATCACACATCTTTTATTATTTACGGGGGTTGTGTCTATGATTCTTCTTTTGTGGAAAGAGTATCGGAAAACGCAGGAGAAGGAAGTAAATCTCTGTCTAAAGGCATTTGGTGTATTAGGGATAAGCGGTGTAATCGCACTGGTACTGTACTGGGTATTATCCATTTACTGGTATGAATCTATTTTCCAGTTTGGCATTCTTCTTTATATTGCTGTTTTGTTTTGGGGATTGCTTTGTAAAGTATCCAACAACATTCAGTTTTGCCTGGAACAGGAGGTTTATAGGAGAATGTCCTTGGAAGACCGGATGACAGATATGAAAAACCGGAAATCATTTGAGATGTATCTTGAAGAGATCCAGGAGGGTGCGATTTTACTTGAAAATGTATTATTGTTGTTTGTGAAAATTGCAGAACTGAAGAAGATTAATGATATGTCTGGAAGACAGATGGGTGATGAAACGGTTATCCGAACGGCAAGAAGCATCCAGAGTGCAGAAAGGAGTGTTCTGGAACAGCAGGCGGTAAGTTTTCGTGTTGAAGGTGATGAGTTTGCGATTATCGTAAAAAATCCGCAAAAGACACCGGAAGAATGGGAGCATTTTATAAAAGAAGAGATGGAAGAAGAATGTGGAAACAGACAGCCTGTGCGGCTGAAGTTCGGGTATAGTTATCTGAGAGAAAAGAATGGTAGTCTTCTTTCATTCAGTGACTGGAAACAGCAGGCAGACGATATGCTTTGTTCAAATAAATAAAAACCGGCGGAGGATAAATATGACTTATAATATAGATTTTCTTATTGCGGCAATGGTTATATTGTTGCTGGTTTTATGGTATTTTCTGGGACAGAAAAGAGCAGAGGATCTGAATAATCAGGTATTCCTTTTCTTTGCCATCATCGGTATTTTAGATGTGGTTGCGGAACTTGCCAGTAATTATTATATTTCTTTTCCAAATAGTAATTGTGAAATTGCTGCAATGCTTGCAACAACGATCTTTTATCTGCTTCAGGCATTGCTGCCGTTTACGGTGATCTGTTATATTCAGACATTACATGATAATAAGAATCATTTCGGCAAAAAAGATGTTTTTATCAGGTGTGCCGACATTCATTCTGATGGGGATGATTCTGACAAACCCGTTCACAGAAAAGCTGTTTTATTTTGATATACCGGCAGGCTATATGAAAGGTCCATGGTATATGCTGATGTATTACAGTGCACTTTGTCATATGGCAGCAGCCTTGATCCTTATTGTTATATGGCGGAAAAAACTGGGCTATCAAAAAGTGAAGAGCCTGCTGGAAATCCTGTTGATATCCGGTGCGGGAGTGGTGATCCAGCTTTTATATCATCCGCTTCTTACAACAGGGTTTGGTATGAGTCTGGGAATTCTGGTACTATTTATTACGATCAACAATCCTCATGCAAATATCGATACACTTACCGGATTATACAATCATCTGTATCTGGTCAGAAAAAGCAATGAGCTGATCAGTGCGGGAAAATCATTTCACATTATTACGGTGTATCTTTATCAATTGAGGCACATTAATAAAATCGCAGGGGTACAGGGCGGTAATTCAATCTTAAAGCTGACAGCAAGAAAACTTGGTGAGATGTGCGGGAAAAAAGCATTTCGTACAACGGGAAAGCGTTTTATGATACTTACCGGTTCACTTGAAGAATATGAATATTATCTTACGCAGCTGAAGAGAATGTTTGATGGGAACAGTAAGCTGAATGTCAACAATAAAATTATTACGGTGCCTGTGATCATAAGCGGGATCATGAATGCGCAGAAACTTGGAGACAGTGGGCTTATTCTGGAATATGCAGAATATCTGGAAGCTTTATCTGCGAAAAGTGGTCTGACAGAGGTGATACAGGATGATCATCAGACGATGAATGGTTTTCTGTATAATAAACGGGTGGAGCAGTATCTGCATAAGGCGATTACAGAGGATCTGTTTGAAATTTACTATCAGCGGTTTATTCTACACGGAAAAAATGCTTTATCACATTGGAAGCACTAAGTCGCCTTCAGCATCCGGAGCTTGGCTGGATCGCACCGGATGTATTTATTCAGATCGCAGAAAAGAATCACATGATCGAACAGATCACAGATTTACAGTTTAGCCGTGTCTGCAGATTTTTGGGAGAAAACCGGTATCTGATGGAGCATCTTCTGAATGTAAAAGTGAACCTGTCTTCTCTGGATCTGATGAGAAATGACTGTAGCAGACATTTTATCCGGATTATGGATGCTTATAAGATTCCACATAACTGGATACAGTTTGAGATCACGGAAACGGTTGCGACTGAATACAATGCAGGTCTGAGAAGAGTTGCGGAGGAATTTACGGCCGCTGGCATCGGTTTTTGTCTGGATGATTTTGGTTCCGGATATGCAAATCTGAATACGGTAATGAGGCTTCCGTTTTCTGTAATCAAGGTTGACAGATCTCTGCTTTTTGATATCTGTAGGGATGAGAAACGGGCAATTTTCTATGAAAGCGTTGTAGAAACATTTCATAAAATGAATTATCATATTGTTTCCGAAGGGGTGGAAACACAGGAAGAAATGGAACAGATCAGCAGCTGGGGAGTCGATATGATCCAGGGCTATTATTTTTCCAAGCCGCTTCCTGAAAAAGAGCTTTTGGAATTGCTGAAGAAGCAGGATAATATAGAAAGATAAAATTAAGAGGGAAGGGAGATAGTAGATACACATGGGACATCCGATTGCGGAAGCAATTCATCAGGCAGACAAATTAATGTATGAAAATAAAAGAATGTCATAAAGAGGAGAAAAGAAAATGTTACTTATTAAAAATGCAAAAGTTTATGCACCGGAGTATGTTGGGAAAAAGGATCTTTTAGTATGTGGGGGAAAAAATTGAATGTATTGAAGATAAGATCGAGGATTTTCCGATCGCATGTGAAGTTATTGATGCAGAGGAAAGAATTCTTACACCGGGGTTTATTGATCAGCATGTTCATGTTACCGGAGGCGGTGGGGAAGGAAGCTTTCATACCCGTACACCGGAACTTCAGCTGTCAGAACTGGTAAAAGGCGGAATTACAACGGTTGTAGGACTTCTTGGAACGGACGGACTTACAAGGAGTGTTGAAAATCTTTACGCAAAAATACAGGCTTTATGCGAAGAAGGGGTAAGTGCGTATATGCTTACCGGTGCATATGGATATCCAAGTCCGACTATTACCGGAGAGGTAGATCGGGATATTATGTTTGTTGAAAAAGTACTTGGCGTGAAACTTGCCATTTCAGATCACCGGGCACCGAATGTGACGGAAAGTGAACTGATCCAACTTGCGAGCAAGACCAGAACGGCAGGTATGTTAAGCGGAAAACCTGGAATCGTGGTGCTGCATATGGGAGATGCAGATGCTGGATTGTCGCCGGTGTTTGAAGCTTTGGAAAAGAGTATGATTCCGATCAAGATTTTCCGTCCGACTCATGTGAACCGCAGAAAAGGTCTTCTGGAAGAGGGCTATCAGTTGCTTGAAAAGGGTGGATACATCGATCTCACCTGTGGCATCAGTGAGGACTTTTGTCCGGGCGGATGCATTTTAGAAGCAAAAGAAAAGGGAATCCCGACAGAGCATATTACCATCAGCTCCGACGGACACGGAAGCTGGTCAAAATACAGAGAAGACGGAAGCCTGTTGGAAATCGGTGTTTCCTCAGTAGATGCGCTGCGGGAAGAACTTCTGTATATGGTACATGAGCTTGATATGAAGCTGGAAGATGCACTTCCATATATGACATCACATGTAGCGGAGGCACTGGGATTGCAGGGTAAGAAAGGGACAATACAAAAAGGAGCCGATGCAGATCTGCTTTTGTGGGACAATGACCTGAAGCTTGACAGTTATATTGCAGGTGGAAAAATCTTTATGCAAAAAGAAAAAATCATTTGCAAGGGGACCTATGAAAAATAGGAATTGAATAAAGTACAACGTTAGCCTGTTAAAATATTCCCTTGCGGAAATGCCGGAAAAGCCTTAAAATAAAGAAATCATGTGTATACAGAAAGGAATATGCTTTATGGAAAAAGGGACTATTTTTAAATTTCATAACGATCTGGATACAGACCAGATCATCGCATCCCAGTATCTGTTGCTGCCGAATCTTGAGGAGATGAAGAGCCACGCATTTGAATCTCTGGATCCGGATTTTGCACAGAAGGTAAAACCGGGAGATTTCGTGGTCGGAGGAGAGAACTTTGGATGTGGATCTTCCAGAGAGCAGGCTCCGGGTGTGTTAAAAGCGTTAGGTGTAAAAGCTGTTATCGCAAAATCATTTGCAAGAATTTTTTATAGAAATGCTATCAATATCGGACTTCCTGCTATTGTCTGTAAAGACCTTCCGGATGAAGTAAAGACCGGAGATCGGATGGAGCTTCATATGCTGGAAGGAACCGCTGAGGCAAATGGAAAGGTTTATTCCTGCACAAAACTGCCGGAATATATGCAGAATATTTTGAATCAGGGCGGACTTATTGCGTCTCTGAACCGTGAGGAGGAATAGACGATGGGAATGACAATTGCTGAAAAGATCATTGCAGCGGCAGCCGGTGTGGAAAGCGTAAAGCCGGGTGACATCCATACAGTAGAACTGGATCGTCTGATGAGTAATGACGGAACTACACATCTTACCGTTGATATGTATAATAATAAATTAAAAAATCCACATATTGCAGATACAGGCAAGCTGGTATTTATCGTAGATCATAACGTACCGTCTGACTGTCCGAAGACAGCCGCATCCCAGAAGAAGATGCGTGATTTTGCAAAGGCAAACCACATTGATTTCTGGGAAGGGAAAGGTGTATGCCACCAGATTATGATGGAAAATTATGTTCGTCCGGGAGAACTGATCTTTGGTGCAGACAGCCATACCTGTTCTTACGGTGCACTTGGTGCATTCGGAACCGGTGTTGGATGTACAGACTTCCTTTACGGTATGGTAACAGGAACTTCCTGGGTAATGGTACCGGAGACTGTGAAATTTAACCTGGTTGGAAAGCTGCCGGAAGATGTATATGCGAGAGATCTGATCCTCACCATCATCGGTGAAGTCGGAGCCAACGGATGTAACTATCAGGTGATGGAATTTACCGGAGAGGGCGCGAAGACTCTGACAATCAGTGACCGTATCGCACTTTGCAATATGGCAGTAGAAGCCGGAGCTAAGACCGGTATTTTTGAAGTTGATGATGTGGCAATGGAATATTTAAAAGAGCATGGACGCGAGCCAAAGGCTGTATATCATAGCGATCCGGATGCGCATTATGTAAGAGAATATACATTTGACTTATCCAAGGTAGAGCCGGTTGTTGCAAAACCGGATTTTGTAGACAATCTTGCGCCGGCAAAAGACGTGCGCGGTATCAAGATTGATGAGGCATTCCTTGGATCCTGCAACAACGGACGTATCGAAGATCTCCGTGTAGGCGCACAGGTTATCAAAGGAAAGAAAGTATCTGAAAAAGTAAGATTCCTTGTTGTTCCGGCAAGTCAGACTATTTACAGACAGGCTCTGGAAGAAGGACTGATCGACATTTTCATGGATGCAGGTGCGATCGTGATGAACCCGAACTGTAGTGTATGCTGGGGAAGCTGCCAGGGCGTAATCGGTGAAAATGAAGTCCTGATCAGTACAGGAACCCGCAACTTTAAGGGACGTGCAGGACATCCGAGTTCCAAGGTATATCTTGGATCGGCTGCAACCGTTACAGCATCTGCCATTGCCGGAGAAATTGCACTGGCAAGTGATGTGTAAGAGACGAAATTACGTTTGACGAGGTGACATAAGATGGATAAATTTACAGGACGTGTATGGGTTCTTGGAGATGACATTGATACCGATATCATCATTCCAACTGAATACCTTGCACTCAAGACAATCGATGATATGAAGCAGTATGGCTTTTCTCCTCTTCGTCCGGAACTTGCCGGACAGATCCAGAAGGGGGATATCATTGTAGCAGGAAAGAACTTTGGTTGCGGTTCGTCAAGAGAACAGGCACCGGAGATCATCAAGGCAATGGGTGTGCAGTGTGTGATCGCCAAATCATTTGCAAGGATCTTTTTCCGTAATTCGATCAACAACGGACTCCTTCTGATTGAACAGCCGGATCTTTATGATGATATGAAAGAGGGCGACGAGATCACGGTAGTGATGAATGAGCATGTGGATTATAATGGCAAGGAATATCCGATTGCTTCTCTGCCGGAGAATCTGATGAGCATTATTCAGGCTGGCGGTCTGGTAAAAGCCATGCGCAAGCTGAATGGACTGGATTAACCGGAAAGGAGAAGAAAATGGGCGAGACGATTATTGAAAAAATTATCAGACACAATACAGGAAAAGCCGTAAAGCCGGGAGACATTGTGACGGTTAACGTTGACCGCGTGATGATCCATGATATTTTCATCCCCTTTGTGGCTGAAAAATTTGAAGAAATGGGATTTACGAAACTGCATGATCCGGACAAGGTTGTTCTGATCTATGATCATCTGGTTCCGGCAAGTCAGCAGGATGATACCAGACATTTTCGTACCGGAGATGCATTTGCAGATAAATACGGACTTACACATGTACACAGAAGTGATGGAATCTGTCATCAGCTTATGACAGAAGCAGGTTATGTTAAACCGGGAGATATTGCATTCGGAACCGACAGCCATACCACAACTTATGGATGTGTTGGAGCATTCTCATCTGGTATCGGTTATACCGAGATGGCAAGTATCCTTGGAACCGGAACGATGTGGATCAAGGTACCGGAGACGATCAAAGTTGTGATCGATGGTGAACTTCCGGAAAATGTCATGTCAAAGGATATCATCTTACGACTGATCGGTGATTTGAGAGCAGACGGTGCTACTTACAGAGCACTTGAATTTGCCGGAAGCACCATTGAAAATATGACAGTTGCAAGCCGTATGACAATGGCAAACATGGCAATCGAAGCAGGAGCAAAATGCGCACTTTTCACACCGGATGAGAAAACTGCCGAGTATTGCAATATTGAATTAAATGATTATCAGAAGAGTCTGGTTGGTGATCCGGATGCAACTTATATGAGAACGATCACTTATAAAGCAGAGGACTTTGTACCGGTTATGGCCCTTCCGTCACAGGTTGACAAAATCAGAAATGTATCCGAGGTAGAAGGAACCGAGATCGATCAGGTATTTATCGGCTCTTGCACAAACGGACGTCTGGAGGATCTTCAGGCAGCAGCAGAAGTGTTAAAGGGCAAAAAAGTTGCGGATTTTGTAAAACTGATCGTGACTCCGGCGAGCCGTAAGATCTACAAACAGGCAGCAGATATGGGAATCCTTACGACTTTATCTGAGGCAGGTGCGATCATTACCCATCCGGGTTGCGGACTTTGCTGTGGACGTACCGGAGGAATTCTGTCAGACGGAGAACGTGTGGTTGCAACCAACAACCGTAACTTCCTTGGACGTATGGGAACTTCTAAGGTCGAGATTTATCTGGCATCTCCGAGAACAGCGGCAAGCTGCGCGGTGGCAGGAAAGATTGTAAGTCCAAAGTAGAGGAGTTCACTATGAAAAAAATTGGATTTATCGGTGTTGGCATCATGGGAAAATCATGGTGCGCAACCTTATGAAAACAGGATATGAACTGCATATTTACGCAAGAACAAAAGCGAAAGTCGATGATGTGATCAGCAGGGTGCAATTTTCCATGAATCTATCAAAGAATGTGTACCCGGATGTGATGCAGTGATCACCATTGTTGGTTTTCCGAGAGATGTGGAAGAGGTTTACTTCGATAAAGGCGGTATTCTGGAAAATGCAGATCCGGGAACCTATCTGATCGATATGACAACTACAAGCCCGATGCTTGCAGAAAAGATTTCAAAAGAGGGCACAGAAAAAGGATTCCATGTGCTGGATGCGCCTGTAACAGGTGGGGATACCGGAGCAAAAAACGCTACATTATCCATCCTTGTCGGCGGCGAGAAAGAAGATTATGAAGCTTGTATGGAGCTTTTCAAAGCAATGGGAACAAACATCAATTATCAGGGAAAAGCCGGATGTGGACAGCATGCAAAGCTTGCTAATCAGATTATGATCGCCGGTGCCTTAAGTGGTGTATGTGAGGCCTTTTCCTATGCGCAGGCCAAAGGACTGGATCTGAATGTCCTTTTTGATTCGGTCTCTACCGGGGCAGCAGGAAGCAAACAGTTGGATGTTTTCGGACCAAAGATCATTGCCGGAGATTATGCACCGGGATTCTTTATGAAGCATTTCATCAAGGATATGAAGCTTGCGCTGACTGAGGCGAATATGAGCGGACTGAGTCTTGAGGTGCTGAGTCTGGTACTGTCAAATTATGAAGAGTTGGCACAGGAAGGGCTTGGAGAGCTTGGGACACAGGCGCTGATCAAGTATTATGATGTGCAGGATGTAGAAGAATAATCGTATGTGATTCAGGGAGCTGCTTTGCAGCTCCCTGATATTTTGTGTTTCATAAATAGTAACGAGAAAACCCACTGATCTTTCGACCAGCGGGTTTTTCTTGTGCTTTTATTTAATTTCTAAAGGAATGAGAGTAAAGTGCGGCAATCGGGGTAACCCGATTGCGCTTACTTTATGAGGGGAGATAGTTGTTTATCAACTATCTGACTCTTAGTATACAGATAAATTGTGTTCAAAATATGTCTATATCATAAAGAAAAAGAAAATTTCTTAAGGAAAATGAACTATCGATTAAGGAATATTGATTAGAGTACAATAAAAAAATCATTGCGAAAGTACTTTCAAATGTAATCAGATTCTTTTTACATCGTTGCAACTGCGGTAGTTTAATGGTATACTGGACATATTGCAAAAGTAGAAAATGGCAGCAGAAGCTGTCGGCAATGTTTACAAGGCTCATTGGGGTTATGTGAAATATATAAGAGAGTAATACGGAGGAACAGAACAGATGGATTTGGTAACAGTAAGAGAATTATACAGAAACAGAGAGGAATATCTGGATAAAGAAGTGACCATCGGGGGATGGGTGCGCAGTATCCGTGATTCTAAGACATTTGGATTTATCGTTGTAAATGATGGATCTTTCTTTGAAAATCTTCAGGTAGTATATCATGATAATATGGAGAACTTTGGCGAGATTTCCAAGCTGAATGTTGGTGCGGCAATCATTGTAAAAGGAACACTTGTCGCAACACCACAGGCAAAGCAGCCATTTGAGATCCAGGCAACAGAAGTTGTTGTAGAAGGTACCTCTGCACCGGATTATCCGCTTCAGAAAAAACGTCACAGCTTTGAATATTTAAGAAGTATTGCACATCTTCGTCCAAGAACCAATACTTTCCAGGCAGTGTTCAGAGTACGCTCACTGACTGCTTACGCAATCCACAAATTTTTCCAGGAAAGAGGATTCGTATATGTACATACACCGCTGATCACAGGAAGTGACTGCGAGGGTGCAGGAGAAATGTTCCAGGTAACAACACTGGATATGAACAATGTGCCGAAAAATGCAGACGGAACTGTTGATTATTCCAAAGATTTCTTTGGAAAAGAGACAAACCTTACCGTAAGCGGACAGCTGAACGGTGAAACTTATGCACAGGCATTCCGCAACATTTACACATTCGGACCGACATTCCGTGCGGAGAATTCCAACACCACACGTCATGCCGCCGAGTTCTGGATGATCGAGCCGGAAATCGCATTTGCAGATCTGGAAGATGACATGATCCTTGCAGAAAACATGCTGAAATATGTTATCCGCTACGTGATGGAAAACGCTCCGGAAGAGATGAATTTCTTCAATTCTTTCGTAGACAAAGGACTGATCGACCGTCTGAACAACGTTGTAAATTCTGATTTCGCAAGAGTTACTTACACAGAAGCAATCGAAATCCTTGAAAAGCACAATGATAAATTTGAATACAAAGTATCATGGGGAGCAGATCTGCAGACAGAGCATGAACGTTATCTGACAGAAGAGATCTACAAACGTCCGGTATTCGTTACCGATTATCCGAAGGAGATCAAAGCTTTTTACATGAAGATGAATGATGATAACAAGACCGTAGCAGCAGTTGACTGTCTGGTTCCTGGAATCGGTGAGATCATCGGAGGAAGCCAGAGAGAGGACGACTACGATAAGCTTGTTGCAAGAATGAAAGAGCTTGGACTTAAGGAAGAAGATTACGGATTCTATCTGGATCTGAGAAAGTACGGATCTACAAGACATGCAGGATTCGGACTTGGATTTGAGAGATGCATCATGTATCTTACAGGAATGTCCAACATTCGTGACGTAATTCCGTTCCCAAGAACTGTGAATAACTGCGAACTGTAAAAAAGAAGAATGAAGAAAAAGGGGACCGGGAACTGCATCAAAAGGGTGTGTTTTCCGGTCTGCTGTTTTATACGCAAATCTTTCTATATACGGAAAGGAAAAGTGAAATATGAATATTTTAGTTGTAGATGATGAAAAAGAAATTGCGGATGTCGTAGAATTATATCTGCAAAATGAATACCATGTTTTGAAATTTTACACAGGGCAGGAAGCATTGGAATGTATTGAGAAGACAAATGTGGATCTGGCGATCCTGGATGTGATGCTGCCGGATATTGACGGTTTCACGATTCTGAGAAAGATCCGTGAGAAATACACATTTCCGGTGATTATGTTGACCGCGAAGACGGAGTACAGGGACAAGATCACCGGGCTTACGATGGGGGCTGACGACTATATTCCGAAACCATTCAACCCGCTGGAGCTGGTAGCGAGAGTGAAAGCACAGATGCGCAGATACACGCAGTACAACGATGGTAAGAAAAGTGATTCTGAGAATATCATTGATTTTGCAGGACTCTTGTTAAATAAAGAATCCCATGAATGCATCTATAATGAGCAGTCTCTTCCGCTGACACCGACGGAATTTGAGATTCTGTGGATTCTTTGTGAGAATCGCGGAAAGGTGATCAGCTCACAAAGATTATTTGAAGAGGTCTGGCATGAAGAGTATCTGAAGAACAGCAACAATACGGTGATGGTACATATCCGGCATCTGCGTGAGAAATTGAGTAAACCGACTGGAAAATCAGATCTTATCAAGACTGTCTGGGGAGTGGGATACAAAATTGAAGAATAATTACAGAAAATTAAAACTGAGCATATTGCTTCAGACGGTTTTTATTACGGCCCTGACGGTGCTGGTTGGCAGATTTATTCTGGAGTATTTTATCGATGGTATTTATAATGACAGCTTTGCCAATGGCTTTTTGCGAATATTGGAAGCTTTTCATGTGAGTGAAGAGACCGCAACATCTTTGTATTGGCAGTGGATCGGCAATAATAAAGTGTTCTTTATGATCCTCGGTTTTTTACTTTTATTTTCGTTGTTTTTTTATGTGGCACTTTCAAAAATGACGCGTTATCTGGAACAGGTAGAAGATGGGATTGAAAATATTATTTCAGCGTCTGACCAGCCAATCCGACTGATTACGGAGTTAAAACCAATCGAGGATCGTCTCAATGAGATTAAAGAGACATTAAGGAGCCAGGAGGAAGAGGCAGAAAAGCTTGAGCAGAGGAAAAATGATGTCCTGCTTTTTCTGGCACATGATTTAAAAACACCGCTTACTTCTGTGGTGGCGTATCTGAGTATGCTGGATTCTCATCCGGAGATGCCGGCAGAGGAGCGCGCCAAATATACGCAGATATCTCTGGAGAAGGCGAATCGACTGGGGGATCTTTTGAAAGAGTTTTTTGAAAGTATAAAGTTGAATCTGCAGGATATTGAACTGGATAAGGTGGATATTGATCTGACCATGATGCTGGAACAGATTGCAGACGAACTCTATGGGGTACTTCAGGAGAAGATGCTGACCTGCAAGGTGGAAGCAGAGGAAGAGATCCTGATCGAGGGAGATCCGGATAAGCTTGCCAGGGTTTTTGATAATATTCTGCGAAATGCCATAGCATACTGCCGGGAGAAAAGTGTGCTTCTGATCCAGGCTGCCAAGGAGGAGAACCAGGTAAGAATCTGTTTTGAAAATGAAGGAGATACGATACCTGAAGAGAGCCTGAAGAGGATCTTTGATAAATTTTATCGCGCGGATGCGTCGAGATCCAGCAGTACCGGAGGAGCAGGACTGGGGCTTGCCATTGCAAAAGAGATTGTAGAGCTGCACAAGGGACAGATCATTGCCGAGAGCAGTGGGGGAAAGACACGTTTTATCGTGACACTTCCCCTTAAAGGAGGAGTAGAAAGTAATGAAATTCATACACACAGCGGACATTCATCTGGGGGCAGAGCCGGACGCAGGAAGTTCTTACACCGCAAAGCGGCCGGAAGAACTGTGGAATAGCTTTGAGCGTCTTTTAAATATCTGTGAAGAAGAACAGATAGATCTTCTTCTGATCGCAGGGGATCTGTTTCACAGACAGCCTCTTTTAAGAGAGCTGAAGGAACTGGATTATTTATTTTCCAGACTGACACATACACAGGTCGTGCTGATGGCGGGCAACCATGATTACCTGAAAAGTACGTCCTATTACCGGAATTATAAATGGCAGGGACCGGTGCACATGTTTTTGTCTCAGAAACCTGCCTGTATGGAATTTAAAGAGCTTGGAGTCCGCATATACGGACTCAGCTATGAGGAACGGGAGATCACAGAACCGCTTTATGAGAAAATCCTTCCGGAAAAAAGAGGAATATCTTCCATCCTTCTGGCCCATGGCGGCGATGAAAAGCATATCCCGTTCCGAAAGAACGAATTACTGAAGCTGGGATATGATTATATTGCTCTTGGGCACATTCATCTTCCGGCAGAGCTTGCAAAGGACCGGATGTATTACGCAGGATCCCTAGAGCCTACAGATAAAAATGACACCGGGAAGCATGGTTATATCAAAGGGGAGATTAAAAATGGAAGAACCCGGACGGAATTTATTCCTTTTGCATCCAGAGAATATGTGCATATGGAAGTAGAAGCAGGAAGAGAGATGACCGGACGGGAAATGAAAGAAAAAATTTTCCTTGCCATACGGGAAAGAGGTATACAGAACATTTATAAAATCATTCTGCGGGGATTTCGGGATCCGGATATGATCTATGATACCGACCGGATGGATCCTATGGAAATATTGTCGAAATTCTGGATGAAACAAAGCCGGCATATGATTATGAAAAGTTGAAAAAACAAAATGCAGGAAATACTTCTGGGCTGGTATATAGAAAGTTTTGCAGAAGCAAAGGATGACAGTGTGGAGGCAATTGCATTGGCTGAGGGAGTACAGGCCATGCTGGAGGCAAAGGGGAGCAAATTATGAAGATAACGGAACTGATCCTGAAGAATTTCGGTAAGTTCACGAATAAGCAGATCCTGCTTACGGATGGGATCAATATTATTTACGGAGAAAACGAATCGGGAAAAACAACGCTGCATACCTTTCTGAAGGGAATGCTTTTTGGAATGGAAAGAAAGCGCGGGCGTGCCGCCGCAACAGATACATTCCGTACCTATGAGCCTTGGGAGAATCCAAACTTTTATGCGGGAATCCTGCGGTTTACCTGTGGTGACCGGAGATTTCGCCTGGAACGGAATTTCGATCGGTATGCGAAAGGCGGCTCTCTGATTTGTGAAGATGATGGAGAAGAATTGTCACTTGAGCATGGGGATCTGGAAATTCTGTTAGGTGGTATGACAGAAAGTGACTATGAAAATACAGTTTCGATAGGACAGCTCCGGGTACAGACCGGAGAAATACTGGCGGCGGAGCTGAAGAATTATGCGGCAAATTATTATGCAACCGGGAACAGCGAGATTGACCTCGAAGGGGCGCTTGCCCTTTTAAAAGAGCGGAAGAAAGAGCTGGAAAAAGAAGAACGTGAAAAGAGGCAGCTGATCAGCGAAAAGAAAGAGCGGGCAGAGATGGAGGCATCCTATGTCTGGCGGGATCTGCATCAGTTAGAAAATGAAGCGGAACAGCTGAAAAGAAGCTGTGAAGAGAAACGCAGAGAATGGGAAAGCTGGGTAAATGAAGATAAAAAGCGGAAGAAACGGGAAGAGGCAGCAGGATATTTTGCCGGGTGGAGGATTCATCCACTGGAGGCAGTGAGTATGCTGGGGGCATTTTTTGTGACTTTTCTGCTTTTTCATAAGCCGTGGAATTTTCTTGTGGCAATCGTGGTGGCACTGGCTGAAGGGCTGTATGTCTGGAATTGTCTGAAAGATGGAAAGAAGAAAAAGAAAGCCAGATTACAGGAGATAAAAGAACAGGGCATTTCTCTCAAGGCAGATTATGAGAGGCAGAAAGGAAAGCTTGCAAAAGTACAGGAAACCTATCATGAAAAAGAAGTGTTGTATGAAAATCTGCAGGAACGAGTCGGCGAGTTCGATGAGATGAACAGTGAAGAGATAGAGCGATTAAAAAACAAGCAGGGTGTTGAACTTGCTATGGAACAGTTGACCAGACTTGCCGCACAGATGCAGAGCCGGACAAGCGATCTTATGAATACAGAAGTATCTGCAGTCATGGATGCCATCACAGATGGAAAATATAACAGACTCTGGGTAGACGAAAATCTGCATGTGCAGCTTATGAGTAATGGGAAAAAGATATCCATGGATCAGGTGAGCCGGGGAACCTGGAGCAGATCTATTTTGCAATCCGGATGGCGGCTACAAAAATTCTCCACGAGGAAGAATGCCCGATAATCCTGATGATGCATTTGGCTATTATGATGACAGGAGACTTATCCAGACACTTCGCTGGCTGAAAGACAGTAAGCGGCAGGTGATCATATTCAGCTGCCAGAAGAGAGAGATGGAAATGCTGGAAAAGATGGGGTGTGGATATCATAAGATAATGTTGTAAAGAAAGAGGAGGAAGATTTTATGATTCGGCTTCAGGATATTGCAGAAATGGCAGGTGTCAGCCGTACTACGGTATCTAATGTTATAAATGGCAATACCAAAAGAGTTTCCCAGAAAACGATTGATAAAATCACGACTATTCTTAAAGAACAGAACTATGTTCCGCATATGGGTTCCGTGATGCTTTCCGGCCATGGTTCCAGAATTATAGGTGTAGTACTCGGATTTTCTTATGCCCATGGTATGCAGTCACTTCAGGATCCATTTGTGGGAGAACTGATCGGAACGATTCAGATGGAAACGGAAGAAAATGGATATTATGTTATGCTTATTGGCGGTGAAAGTATTCAGAATGTAGTGGATATTGCCTCAAAATGGAATGTAGAGGGATTGCTTATCCTTGGCTACAATGAAGAACAGTATCGCAGGCTTTCGCGCAGATTAAACAAGAAAATGATTCTGATCGATGCTTATCCGGAAGGTGCTTATACCTTCCAGAATGTCGGTATAGATGATTATTCGGGAGGGTATCAGATTGGAGAATACCTGTATTCCTGTGGATATAAGAAAGCATTGTTTGTTGCGGAAACGGAGAGAGACAGTGATTACTATCGGTGGATGGGATTCAAACAGGCGATGGAAAATCGGGGGGATTCTGCAGTCGCTCCCGATATATAATTATTCCGAGTGAAAAAAGATTGCGTCTCAGAAAATACAGAGAGCTTCTCCCACGTTTTTTAGAAGCAAAAGCACTTGCGTTTTCCTCAGATTATAATGCGATGGAAGCGATAAATTTCTTTTTTGATGAAGGCATCATGGTTCCAGATCAGATTTCTGTTACAGGATATGATGACAGTGTCTACGCAAGTATGGTTCGACCGAAACTGACAACGGTTCATCAGGATGTTCCGCAAAAGGCGCATGTGGCGCTGAAACGTCTGCTGAAATTAATTCAGGGAGAGACACTGGACGAATTAAATATAAAAAATCCAGTCTATCTGGTAAAGAGGGATTCTGTCAGGGAATGACAGGATCCTTTTTTCAACTTTGCATGTATACAGGTAAGCCGGTGGAATGGTCTGGTTGTTTTTGTGCAGACTGTATAAAAACAGGAAATAAACTTTGTTGTCTTTTATAGTTTCGCGAGAAACCTCTTGATTTTGCTAAGATGTATGGGGTATCATGAATAGTGTTATTACAGGAGCGGTTAAATAATACTAAACAATTATAAACGAGGAGATTTGGCATGGAGAAAAAATGGTGGAAAGAAAGTGTAGTATATCAGATATATCCAAAGAGTTTTAAAGACAGTAACGGTGATGGTGTGGGAGATATCAGAGGAATCATACAGAAACTGGATTACCTCAAAGAACTTGGGGTAAATGTATTGTGGATTTCTCCGATGCTGGAATCACCTCAGGACGATAATGGTTACGATATTTCTGATTACCGCAGAATTTATGAAGAATATGGAACGATGGAGGATTACGAGGAATTGTTGTGTGAAGCACACAAAAGATCCATCAGGATTCTGATGGATCTCGTAGTCAACCATACTTCAGATGAACATAACTGGTTTATTGAAAGCAGAAAATCAAAAGATAATCCATATCGTGATTATTATATCTGGAAAGATCCGGTAAACGGAAAAGAACCTAATAACTGGGGCGGAGTATTTGGTGGTTCTGCATGGGAATATGATCCGCAAACTCAGATGTATTATCTGCATCTGTTTTCAAAAAAACAACCGGATCTCAATTGGGAAAATGAAAAAGTACGCCAGGAAGTTTATGACATGATGAAATTCTGGTGTGAAAAAGGAATCGATGGCTTCCGAATGGATGTTATCAGTATGATTTCCAAAGATCAGAGATTTCCGGACGGAGAAATGAATAACGGTCTTTATGGGGACTTTGGACCATATTGTGTACATGGTCCAAGGATCCACGAATCCTTCAGGAAATGAATCAAAAAGTTCTTTCAAAATATGATATCATGACAGTCGGTGAGACCGCAGGAGTCACAATAGAAGAAGCACAGAAATATGCGGGTGATGACCGAAATGAATTGAACATGGTATTCCAATTCGAGCATGTGGAGAGTGGATGCGGAGATTATGGAAAGTGGACGACTGCAAAATATGACTTCAAAGAGTTCAAAAATATTATGATCAAATGGCAGGAAGAACTTCAGGGTAAGGCGTGGAACAGTTTGTTTTAGGTAATCATGATCAACCGAGGAGTGTCAGCCGTTTTGGAAATGACAATCCGGTATACAGAGAAACCTCCGCAAAAATGCTGGCGACCTGTATTCATATGATGCAGGGAACGCATATGTATATCAGGGTGAAGAGCTTGGTATGACAAACATTTACTTTGACAAACTGGAAGATTACCGTGATA
>ENA-OQAZ01000528-OQAZ01000528.1-human-gut-metagenome-genome-assembly--contig:-NODE-528-length-20973-cov-3.246282_pt1 | contig 20973 bp, 29 predicted proteins | sample MGYA00242737_ERZ504531 | MGnify/ENA primary metagenome ERZ504531 (study PRJEB26092, sample SAMD00036244) | human gut metagenome | host: Homo sapiens | study: EMG produced TPA metagenomics assembly of... | reverse complement strand
GACATGAGTTCCTATCCCTCGTCGAGCTTTGGCAGTCTCAGCAAACATTGGAACCGGCCTTGATCTTCCTTCTGACCGTTAACATATACTTCCCCGGCCATAATATATGCTTTTGCTTTTTCACGTGACGGTGCAAGTCCCTGTTCCACCATCATGATATCCAGTCTTTTTTTCATATTATCCTCCAACAGCCCGGCTCTTTATGTGCCGGGCTGTAAAATGCCTCACAGCTTCGTATTCTTCTGCAAAGGCTATGTCCTTTATTTTCTGTTATTCACAAGATCTTCCCAGCTCTGTTCTACCGCATCCAGGATTCCCTGTACATTTAAACCTGTTTTCATCCGCTGACGATCCACCGTTCCATGCTCAATAAAATGATCCGGTATTGCCAGTGGAAGACTCTTACTTCCGGATGACATGCTTCCATATAAGCAGATACATGTTCTCCGAATCCACCGCTTTTTACGTTCTCCTCCACAGTAACCAAAAGACTGTGGTTCTGCGAAAGCCGGTCAAGAAGACCTGTGTCCAGCGGCTTTACAAAACGTACATTGACAAACGTAGCTCTTGCTATTCTGTGATCTCTTATTTCCTCACAGATCTTCTGACAGACAGAAACCATGCTGCCAACCCCAAGAACTGCAATCTCACTGCCCGGAGTGATCACTTCACTTCTGCCCTTCTTAAGTGCTCATGACATTCTTCCATATCGGTACATGCCGGTCCTTTCGGGTATCGGATCGCACAGGGACCATCCAGCTCTTCTACTGCAAATTTCAGCATCTCCTCAAGCTCTTTTCCATTCTTGGGAGCCATAACTGTCATATTGGGGATCATGGACAAATAAGAAAGGTCAAAGCATCCATGATGTGTTTCTCCATCTGCTCCGACAAATCCTGCCCTGTCAATAGCAAAGATCACATGCAGATCCTGCATACATACGTCGTGGAGGATCTGATCGATCCCTCTCTGAAGGAACGAAGAATATACCGCAAAAACCGGGATCATTCCCCCGAGTGCCAGGCCTGCTGCAAAGGTTACTGCATGTTCTTCCGCAATACCCACATCAAAAAAAACGCTCCGGGAATTTCTTCCGGAATCGGTTCAGTCCGGTTCCATCTGGCATAGCAGCTGTAATAGCAACTATCTTTCGGTTCTTCTCTGCCAAAGAACATATTGCGCTAGAAAAATAATTCGTATATGTCGGCGCTGTTTTTGCTGCAAGGGGTCTGCCACTCTGAATGTCAAAAGGACCTGTTCCGTGAAAACGCTCCGGATGGGAAGATGCCGGTCCATAGCCTCTGCCTTTTTCTGTAAGGACATGGACAACAACCGGTCCTCCACTCTCTTTGCCTCATTAAAAAGCTTCATCATCTGGCGCATATTATGGCCATCCACCGGTCCCAGATAAGTCAGCCCCATGTTTTCAAAAAGCATTCCGGGAATGATCAGCTGCTTGATGCTGCTCTTGGTCTTTCGGACCGTATCTACCACGGCGGTTCCAACATGAGGAATCTTTTTGAGTGTTTTTGTCACGCCGATCTTCATTCCTGTATAAGTCTCAGCTGTACGCAGAGCGCTTAAATAGGTGGACATTCCTCCTACATTCTTGGAAATAGACATGTTATTATCATTGATGATAATAATAAAATTAGTCTTCAGCTCAGCCGCATTGTTCAATGCTTCATAAGCCATCCCACCGGTAAGCGCACCATCCCCGATCACGGAAACTACATGGTATTTCTCTCCCATCAGTCTCTGGCACGGACATAGCCAAGTCCTGCGGAAATGGAATTGGAACTGTGTCCGGTATCAAACGAATCACAGTCACTTTCATTCCTTTTTGGAAAACCGCTTAAGCCTCCTTCTTTACGAAGATCCTTAAAGCCATCTTTTCTTCCTGTAAGGATCTTATGTGTATAAGCCTGATGTCCCACATCCCAGATCAGCTTATCCTGTGGAAGATCAAGCACATTATGCAGAGCAAGAGTCAGCTCCACCACACCCAGATTGGATGCCAGATGGCCACCTGTCTCACTTACACTCTGGATCAAAAAGCTCCTGATTTCCTCGGCAAGGCGCGGAAAATCCTCCAATGAAACTTTATGAATATCATTTGGCTTTTTAATTTTTTCCAGAATCATTCGTACCCTTCCTTTGTTCCTTCTATTTCCTGCGGCTGACAAGACTTTCCACAAGAAGATCCAGAAATCCGTTCTTCCTGTCAAGGCCTTCTAAAAGTTCTACCGCATGGTCAGAAAGTTTCTTTAACCCTGCTGGCTGCTGCCGGGGTTCCAACAAGACTTACATAGGTAACCTTGTTGTTCTTTTCATCACTGTGGATCGGTTTTCCCAGTTCCTCCTGGGTGCTGGTCACATCAAGGATATCATCCTGGATCTGAAAAGCCAGCCCGATGTTTTCTGCAGCCTGTTCCACAACCTCAAGTTCTTTCTCAGATGCCCCTGCCAGCACAGCACCGGTCATCATGGAAGCCTCGATCAAATGCGGAGGTCTTGTTTTTGTAATGTAATCCAGCATCTCGTGTTCCAGAGGTTTACCATCATTCTCCACATCCACACTCTGTCCACCTAGCATACCGTTGATGCCGGTCTTATCTGCAATGATCCGCATGGCGGCTATCACACGGTCTTTATCCCCGGTCAGGTCAAAAGCGGAAAGCATCACTTCGTAAGCTCTGTTAAGGAGTGCCACGCCGCTTAAAACTCCCATGGCCTCTCCGTATACTTTATGCGTAGTCAGCCTTCCTCTCCGGTAATCATCGTTATCCAGTGCAGGGAGATCATCATGGATCAACGAATGTGTATGGATCATCTCCATAGCCGCCATAAAAGGCTCACAAAGCTTATCCTTTCCTCCAAACAGCTCGTAGGTTTCCCTGATCAGGATCGGGCGGAGTCTCTTTCCACCTGCCGTCATACTGTAATTCATGGCCTCTGCCATGGTTTTTGCAAAACCGGATTCTTCCGGAAGATATTCCCGGATCACATGTTCTGCTTCTTCTGTTCTTCTTTTCAGTTCTTCTTTAAAATTCACGAAATGTCCCATCCTCATTCATCTGAAGCATCTTTTTTTCTACAGTATCCAGTCTTCCGTTCAGATTCTTAAGGAGCTCCATTCCCTGTCTGTAGAGACGGAAAGACTCCTCAAGAGGTGTTTCTTTATCCTCCAGCTTCCGGGCAAGCAGATCAAGCTCCCCAAAAGTATCTTCTATGGATTTCTCTTCTTTCTTTGCTTCTGTCTCTGCCATTATCGCTCTTCCTTCCTGATGCGATCCGCAACTGCTTCTATGACTCCATCGGTTACTGCGATGGAGATCCTGTCGCCTTTTTTTATCTGACTGATCTCTGTCACCGCATGTCCGTCTGAGTCGGACACAAATGCATATCCTCCATTTAGCTTTCTTAATGGAGAAAGTCCCTCAAACCGCTGGATCCATATTGCCAGTTCATGTCTTTTCTCTGTAAGCTTTTGTTCCATGGAAGAACGCAGGCATTCCTCCAGTTCCGATGCATACTGACGTTTTTCACGTAACATGGACTCCGGGCTCAGATACTGGAATCTGTTCTCATAGGCCTTAAGTTTTGCGGCAAAAAGTTCTGTCTTACTGTTCATAGCACGCTGCAGACGGTCTCCGTACATATGAAAGCTCTCCAGAACACTGCGAAAATCATCCACTGCCAGCTCTGCTGCAGCAGATGGTGTAGGTGCCCGCAGGTCTGCCACAAAATCCGCAATGGTAAAATCCGTCTCATGTCCCACTGCCGAGATCACCGGTGTCCTGCACTCAAAAATAGCACGGGCAACGCTCTCCTCGTTAAAGGCCCAGAGATCTTCAATAGAGCCACCTCCACGGCCGACGATGATCACGTCCACCCCTGCTTCATCCAGCATCCGGATTCCCTTTACGATACTCTGCGCCGCTCCCTCTCCCTGCACAAGTGCCGGATAAAGGATCACCTGCAGATAGGGATTCCTTCTGCCTGCAATATTGCGGATATCCTGTACTGCTGCCCCAGTAGGTGCTGTCACCACGCCAAGGGTATGAATAAAATGAGGAATGGGCTGCTTATATTCCTGGGCAAACATCCCCATATCCTCCAGTTCCTGTTTCAGTGCCAGATACCGCTCATAGAGGGCACCAGCACCCTCCAGTGTGATCTCTTTTGCATAAAGCTGATAACGTCCGTCTCTCTCATATACGTCTACAATTCCGCCTGCGACTACCTTATCCCCGTCCTTCATACGAAAAGCAAGACCCCTGCGGTGTCCCGCAAACATCACACAGCTTAATGTACCTGTTTCATCTTTCAGAGAAAAATAAATATGTCCGCTGGTATGGTATTTACAGTTGGATACTTCTCCCTTTACATAGACTTTCCGGAGAAAGTAATCCTGGGTAAACATATTTTTGACATAATGGTTTACCTGACCGACAGAATAGACGTTTCTCATGCGTTCTCTTCCGGGGCTCCTGCTGACTTCTCTTCTGTATCAGCAGTCTTCTCCTCGTTTTTCTTCTCATCCTTCTCAGATGCGATCTTACCCAGTACTCCATTTACAAAAGAACCGGAAGCATCTCCGCCAAATCTTTTGGCGAGTTCTACCGCTTCATTGATAGCTACTCCTGTCGGTACGTCTGCATCATATTCCATCTCATATACTGCCAGACGAAGTGCTGCAAGATCTACACGGCTCATACGCTTTGTCTTCCATCCACGGCTTGCATTGTTCAGCTGTGCATCGATCTCTTCCAGATGTTCTTTCACATGTGCGTACTTCTTCTTCATATATTCCTGGTCCTGTTCTGAAAGTTCTCCAAGACCTTCAAAATAAAGAGAGAGCTGTTCTGTCATCTCTTCTTCTGAATTAAACTCTGTCATAAACATAAGTTTAAATACATGTTCTCTCTGTTCTCTTCTTCTCATAATTTCCTCCTAAGACGGAAAAAAGGAAAGGTTTACTTTCCTTTTTCGTTCTCCATATCCACGCTGGCAATATGAATATTTACATCTGCAACCTCAAGTCCTGTCATATTCTCAATAGCGGATTTAACCTTCTCCTGAACCTTCTTGCTTGTCTCAAGAATGTTTCTGCCATACTCGATATTCAGTGACAGATCCACGGTAACGACTCCTTCCAGAATGGTTACTCTCACGCCCTTGGACAGATTCTTCTTTCCAAGTTTACTTACCAGCTCATTGGTGATATTTCCTGCCATGGAAGCAACTCCATCCACATCTGTTGCTGCAAGTCCTGCAACGATCGCAACAACTTCATCTGCAATGTGAACTTCACCGATTCCACCCAGATCCTGTATCTTATATGTTGTTCTTTTTTCTGCCATGGGAAACCCTCCTACGGATATAATATTTTTGTTCGTAATTTTATACTATTATATCAAAAAAAGTTATGAAATAAAAGGGCTTATTTACTGAATTCTGTCAGTACCAGCTCAGGGTTTCTATCCTCAACCATGCCAACACTCCATGCATTGACAAAAAGCAGTAACGGATTTCCTTTAAGGTCTGTGACTTTCTTCATATCAGAAGTTCCCACGATCTTGTCTACTTTTACAGTCTCCTTGTTGGCGATCCAGCGGATATGCTCATATGGAAGTGTTTCCAGACGGATATCTACATTATACTCATTCTCCAGACGGTATTTCAGGACATCAAACTGCAGAATACCTACAACACCCACAATGATCTCTTCCATACCGGTGTTAAACTCCTGGAATATCTGGATCGCACCCTCCTGGGCGATCTGGTTGATACCTTTTACGAACTGTTTTCTCTTCATGGTATCGATCTGGCGCACACGTGCAAAATGCTCCGGCGCGAAGGTCGGGATCCCCTCAAAAGCAAATTTCTTTCCAGGTGCGCAGATAGTATCCCCAATAGAAAAAATACCCGGGTCAAAGACACCGATGATATCACCTGCATAAGCCTCATCCACAACATGACGGGATTCTGCCATCATCTGCTGCGGCTGAAGAAGTCGCATCTTCTTGTCTCCCTGCACATGATAAACCTCTTTTGTCGCATCAAACTTACCTGAACAGATCCTCATAAATGCGATACGGTCTCTGTGAGCCTTGTTCATATTCGCCTGGATCTTAAATACAAAGGCTGAAAAATCATCACTCATAGGATCTACCAGTCCGCAGTCTGCAGTTCTCGGAAGCGGAGAAGTGGTCATCTTCAGGAAATGCTCCAGAAATGTTTCCACACCAAAGTTGGTAAGAGCAGAACCGAAAAATACCGGTGTCAGCTGTCCTTTGCTGACCTCTTCCTGAGAAAACTCCGCACTTGCGCCATCCAGAAGCTCGATTTCTTCCATCAGCTGCTCTTTCTGCTCAGGATCCATGATCTCATCTGCACGGGGATCATTAATATCAATCTCTTCTATCACACCTTCCTTGGTGCCCTTCTGTGTATCGGAGAAGGTAAGGATCTTCTTTGTATTACGATCAAACACGCCCCGGAATTTCTTACCGGAGCCGATTGGCCAGTTGATCGGACAGGTTGCAATACCAAGCTCTTTTTCGATCTCATCCAGAAGATCAAAAGTATCGTTGGCATCTCTGTCCATTTTATTGATAAAAGTAAAGATCGGAATGTGTCTCATAACACAGACCTTGAAAAGCTTACGGGTCTGTGCCTCAACACCCTTGGATCCATCAATGACCATAACTGCTGAATCCGCAGCCATCAATGTACGGTAGGTATCCTCGGAGAAATCCTGATGTCCAGGTGTATCCAGAATGTTTATACAATATCCGTCATAATGGAACTGAAGAACGGATGAAGTTACGGAAATACCTCTTTCCTTCTCGATTTCCATCCAGTCTGATACTGCATGGCGGGCCGTAGCCTTACCCTTCACACTTCCGGCCAAATTGATGGCCCCGCCATACAGCAGAAATTTTTCTGTTAATGTTGTTTTACCGGCATCCGGATGAGAGATGATGGCAAATGTTCTTCTTTTTTCTATTTCTTTCGTATACTTCGACACGTGAGCCTCCTGTATATTCTCTGATATCTCTATTTTACTATAACCTTTCCTATTCTAGTATAGACAAGGCTTTGCTGTCAAGGCAATTCAGTCGTAAATTCCCTCTGTATCAATAGTCTGATCGTTCTGGATATCTGCAGCCGTCTCTTCGTCCTCAGATGTTTGATCCGTCGGATCGCTTTCCACAGATGCAGCGGTATCCTGCACCTCATCACCTGTACTTTCCGCATTATCCTCTGCACCTCCCGTATTTTTTTCAGCTTCATCTGCAGTATTTATAACATCCGATGCATTTTTACTTTGGCTCAGAGGCGTGATCACAATGCTCTCTGCTGCCACACCGGTTTTCCTCTTTACAATATCCTCGATCTGTGCACGTTTTGCATCCTCCAGATCTGCATCCGGCACCACAACATCCGCAGTTTCGCCCGTCAGATTTACGATCACATTTTCAAAGCCCTTCGCCTCCAGAAGAAGCTCTGCAGCCGCCTCTTTTTCTGTAAAATCTGTCATGGAAACCATTGTGTTAATGGCATTCTGTTTTTCCTCATCGCTGATGTCTTTATTACTGATGATCGCCTGCAGGTCCGCTTTGTTCTGGGAACGCACCTGCTCCCTGCTGACTTTTGCCTGTGCTGCAAAATCCGAAGCACCGGTAAGTACGGCCTCGCCCGGGGATGCGGTATCCATCACCTCCGACTGGGTTGTGCCATCTGCCCGTTCTCATCCAGAAGGGCTGTTTCATCGGTCAGGTCATAATTCACATCGTCCAGGATACTGCTGCTGTCCGTACTCGTCTCCTTATCCTTAAATCCCAGATCCACATCTGCGAAATTCAGATATCCGGCCACAGCAATGAGAATGGCCAGCGAGGTGATGATTACCTGATTTTTCTTCATGATCTTTTTCACTTCTACTCTCCTCATTTCATTTTCATTATTCTAATTTTAATGAAAATCTTCAGGAATCCTTTGTTTATGCGGGTTTTCAGACTTTATTTGTGACTAATTTGTGACTAACCGTGCAAATCTATATCTGTTCATAACATCGTAATTTGACGTAAAAAAAGAGAGTCGGGTTTTTATGCCCAACTCTTTTTGACTTTTGACCGTCCGCTCGTGCCGCTGCTAACAGCCCCCGAATTGTGACATACAGCTCTTTCATAAATGCACTGTGGATCAGTCTGCACTCTCAACTTGTGCTAGCCACACAGGGTACTATACGCATCATAAGTTCAATCCCTGTGCGACTATTGGTAGTATAACCTGTTTTGAATGATAAATCAATCAGAACATCATTTCGTGTTGGCTTTCATATGCTCAATCACTCTCTTCCATGTATCAATGCCGCAAGTTCCATTTGCCTTTACACCAACATTTTTCTGGAAAACTTTGAGGGAATTATATGTGTCATTCCCGAACTGTCCGTCAACTTCCACTCCCAGCATCGCCTGAAGCATTGCCACGGCCGTTCCGGAATTGCCTTTTCTCAGAATCGGGAGCCTTGTCTTGAAGGTGCCGGTGAGAGTAGTTGAAGGTGTGCTTGTTGCCTTTGCGCCGGTGGTAACAGCGATAGCTACGTGGTGATTATCGTTCAAGAGGATATCTCCCGCCTTCAGATAGTCGCCAGATGTCAGATACTTGCTGTCCGTCAGGACTTTCGCACCGGCAGCCTTCATTGCGGCTCTCATGTTTCGTGTTGTCAGATAAATGCTGACTGCTTTGAGCTTTGCGTTATTCAGACGATATCCAGCACCCTTGACGATAGCAGCTGTACTCGCGCTGCAATCAGATTCACAGGCTATTGTGATCTGTGCCGGATCGTAGTTACTTGCTTTCAGATGTTGCCAGAATGTATACCGGTCATTGCTGTTTCCGGCAGTGCCTGATCGTACCCGATGAGATTGTTTCGTGCTGCTTTTGTCGCCATATCTGCGATCATAGCTGCGATTTTAGCATCATTAAATCTCAGGACGCAGAGCCACGGTCTACTGTACCAGTTCATGATCTGATATTCTGTGCCGGTCTGATCCCCTGCTTTCCCACCTGCATATCTTCCATTTTCGTCATGTCCACAGTTACTGATTTTTACCATTGTTGTTTCTCCTTTCTGCGTCGTTTCTCGATAATCTTTGTAAAATACATCCATATCAACATTTCCGCTGATTCCAGATACTTTTCCCTTGCTGGAATACTGCCATCCAATTCCTGCTTTTGGTTTTACCTTGTTTGCATTGTTCCATTATCGGGGTCTGGGTAATGTGCAATCCAGCACTCATACTTTCTGAGTGCATCAGTCAAAACGTTATTATACCAGTCCAGATTGCAGTAGATACCGACCTTGTAACCGGCTTTCTTCATCCTAGTCAGAAATGCAACTGCAATGTTCTCAATAGCTTGCTTTCCGAGTTTTAGCTGATTAGTCCACTCAAGGTCGTAGAACACTGGGAAGTCCAGTCCGCGCCCGTTCAGCGTGGCAATCACATCTTCTGCTTCGTCAATAGCCTGTGCCGGTGTCAGAGCATATGAATACTTATATCCGCCGATAAGGATTCCGTTGCTCTTGCATCCCTTGTAATTGTACTCGAATGAGCCATCAACGCCGGACCTCTGGTGTACTCTCAAGATTGCGAATTTAATACCGGATTTAGCCACTTTCGTCCAGTCCGGTTTCCCTTGGTTGGATGATACGTCAATTCCTTTAATTTCCAATTTATCAGCTCCTTTCATAATTTCATGAAACATATTTGTGGTGGCTGTAGCGTACAGATTCCTGCGCTACTTTTGCGTAAATCATAGTCGTGTCAAGTTTTTCATGTCCGAGCATCTTCTGTAAGTCGGTGACGTTCATTCCCCGTTCGAGCGCCATGCTCGCTGTTGTGTGTCTTATCAGATGCGGGTATAAGTGTTTGCCGATGCCGGAACGTTCGCCAATCTGCCGGACTATCTGCTCAATTTGCGTCTTTGTAATGCCCCGATATGGCTGACGGACGGTGGATATCACGCTGTCGGAATCACCTTTCCGGCTGAGCCAGTATTTCTTCAGAGCAACTTCGGCTCTGGCGTTGATATACGATATCCGGTGTTTACTGCCTTTTCCAAACAGATGAACTTCCTTGGTCCGAAAGTCAATGTCAGTTTTCTTCAGAATCACCATTTCCGAAACACGGCATCCGGTGCTGTAGAACAATTCCACAAGGGCTTTTTCTCGATAATCCTTGCAAGCATCCCGAACTAATTCCAGTTCGATATCGGACAACGGCTCACGTGGTTTGGCTTACTATTTAATTCATTAATCGCCCCCAGTACCGTCTGGTTATTCGTCTGCAAGTTGCTGATAACCGCATTGGTCAGCTTTCCGACTATCCAGTTCCAGATTCCGCTGAACGGCGAAAGCTTGTTTGCCTTTGCCGCCGCATCGTAATCATCATCGTGTCGTTGTCCGCCGGTGTTGCTTTCTGTGTGTACTCATTAAATTTTGCCATTACTGTAATCTCCTTTCTAATTCCTTGATACGTTTTTCTTGCTCGTCAACCTTTGCACTAAGTTCCTGTATGGCTTTGATTGCGTATTCAGTCAGAAGTAGTCTGTCAATTTGCTTTGCGTTTATGCTTCCATCTTCGTTATATCCGCCACCAAGTGCAAGCAAGGAGTCTATCTTTTCCAAATCATCCGCAACAAGTCCAAGTGGCTGATGAACGCCGTTTTCCTTCCAATCGAACGAACACACCGGCATTTGCAAACTGCATCAAGAGCATTCACTTCGCAGTCTTCAAAATTTTTCTTTAGCCTAACATCGGAGGCGGAATCATTATACAACTTTCTCAAACTATAGTTGGTTGACCCCCATTGCGCCGATATAGTTAACGCTGCCTTTCCAGATTCTACCGATGATGACAAGTGCGCTACTCTATTTGTTGCATTAGTTACTGACGCCACGGGTCTTCTTCGTATGTTTTGTCCTGAATCTTCTACGCCATAATCTTTAAATGTAAATTTTCCGGTAACATAAGCGTCTTTTAATGCCGTAGTCCCCTTAACGGTTACATCGCTCATAGCCGTAAGATAGTCGGTATATATCCGAATCGTGTCGTTTTGATATTTCACAACATAACCGTCGCCGGTTCCTTCCTGCCAAAGTCTAATAACACCATCAGACACATCCTGTGCGTATAATCCGTACTTTCCAAGCATCAAAGCCTTGTAGTTCTTTGCGTCTGTATAGCCCGTATACAATCGTAATCCGGCAGTGTTAAGCGAAACCATTGGGTTTCCGGTGTTCTTGTTGTGCACAACATATCCGGTGTACCCTAATCTTGATATCAATGTTCCGTTTTCATCGTAAATTTTCAGCTGACCGTTACCGTTATTTACGCCACCAAGGCTGATAACACCACCTTTCATGGCATTGAAAGATATATACAGTGTCGTGTTTCCACTCTCATCCTTGCCATAATACAGACCCTTGAACTTTCCGCCGTCTGATAGGATATCAACTATCTGTTCCTGTGTCAGTGATGCCACATCAACCGCCACGGAAAACGTCTGATAGTCCGCAAGCTTCGTTTTTGCCTGGTCAAAATACAGCGAAACCTTGAGCATATTGTGAGCCTTGAGCGACAGGTTATTGACATTGATGCTCAACCGGTCAAGTGCCGCAGTCTGTGATACCGTGAGCGATGACCATGTAGCGCCGTTGTCAGTGGATTTTTCAAGTTTCCACCATCCCTTTTGCGACTGTGCAATCTCGCCGTTTCCATCCCTGTAGAAAGAATCCACAATGAGCGGCGCCGGTGTTATCCTCTTATCTGCCCCCATCAGTAACACATCTGCATTACTCTGGAAGAAGTAAGTCCTTCCGGCATTTCCCTGTTCGCCCTTAATCTTTGTCCAACTGTATTTTGTTGGGTCAGTGCTGTCATCCGGTGTGTAATCGGTGTACTGCCCGATATACAGCTTATCAACGCTGTTATCCACGGAGAATCCGGCTTTTCCATCAGCACTGTTGGCATAAGCGATGTGAAAATAAGGCGTCTTTCCGTCCGCTCCTGGTGTTCCTGGAACACCCTGTGCACCATCCGCTCCCTTAATCAGTGACCATGTGTATTTCGCCGGGTCAGTGCTGTCAGCTTCCACGAAATCCACGTACATGCCGATATATTCACGGTTTCCGTCAGATACCGAAAAGTCTTTCGTTCCATCCGCACTGTTGGCATAAGCAAGGTGCGTGTACTGTGTCTTTCCGTCTTTACCGTCTTTTCCCGGGATGCCGTTCGCTCCGTCTTTGCCGGCGTACTGTTTCGCAAGTGAGAACTGTTTCGATACGACAAGGTTATTCAGATATGCGGCTTTGATGTTCACCCATCCGCTGTCTGCGGTCAAGCCGGTGACAGTGTATGTCTTGTTTTCCTTGTCCCAACTTCCCTGTATATTCTGAGATGTCGTGATCGTATACGTACAGTTATCCGTGATATCCTGTGTACCGTACATGACTGTCGCCGTTGTGGTGCACTCTGGGAACTCCGTATAGTTGCCGTCACTATCAACCGGGATTCCCTGATAGTCGTTGTCGAGCTGCATGGTCATGTTTCTAGCCAGAGCTGCCATGTTCTCAACATCTTCAATCTTTTCATCAAGTGGTTTACCGCCGATCGTCACATAACTTCCGTCAAGGGTAACTGATCCGGTATCCATATCCGCTTCAAATATTACATTTTCACTTTTGTCTCTTACAATGAGCGTTCCTGCGTTGATATAGTCGGCGTTGATGCCCTCTGCATAGAGCAGTCTGGTTATTAATTCACCGGTCACTGCAAAGCCGTAAGGATACGTCTTTCCACCGTCAACTGACACTGCAAACGCTTCCGCTGTCAGTTTCCAGATAATATTTGATTCCGCCACAGTTGCTTTGTTGTGCATGTAGTATATGATGCTGCCGTCCTGCTGTGGCTCCTGTGTCATATACAGACCGCTCGAAGAATTAAGTGCTTCAGCCAATCTCTGTATAGCCTTTTCTCTTACAGATGCTTCTTTTTGTACCATCTGGCGTGCCGCAACTATAGCCTTTGTGCTGTTTCCGTAAAAGTCACTGCTGCCCCTGATCGGATCATCGGCCTGTGTCTTAACTGTAGTCAGGCCGCCCACGTTACCTGATACATCTGTCAGAGGAGTAACGTATTTGTTACCCAACCGATCGTAAGTATAAACCATGTCGCCGAATTCTACGGTCGGCTCATATATAAGATCTCCTTCAAGGTTTCGGAATCTTACACCTACAATCTGTTCACCAATGATATTTGCTACTGTCTGAAGCTGGTCGGCATCAATCAGTTCGTTCTCAAGCTCGAGGACGTACCCTTCCTCTCCGTACATGCCGGAATAGTCAGTATCAGTATCGTCGTTTGACTGCCCGTTCGTTACCTTGATTCCAGTTATGACTATATCATCACTGGAAAGCGCAGGTGGGTTCGCATAGGTCATCAATCTCTGAACGTCACTGCCTGGCCGGATGTGAGAGCCAGGAACCCCTCTGCATTAATAGTCCATCCTGGCAGAGAAGCAAAGCCGTCGGTATCAATAGACGGGCTAGCATCGCCGAAATGGATAAACCATCTGCGTCCACGGTCGCAGTATTGTCAGATTCCATTTTTTCAAAATCCCATTTCACAAACTGTAGATTCCCGAAATAATCAATTCGGGCGTTCGCAGACTCAACCATAGCCGCATACCCGAACAACTGACGAAACGTCATACTGTCCGGAATACTTCTTATTATAATATCGCCATGGTCCATAGTTAGATTCATACCTATGCCGACAGTCTTGCAAGCATCTCTGACAAGGTTGATGAGCGACTGTGGTAATTTCAATCCGCTGGTATATACCTTATTCGCCTTGTACATATCATCCAGTGCCGTAACATTGATGATATCCGAGTACTGCTCCGGCGTAGTGACTGTATAGACTCCCTTGTCGATAGTTTCAATGATGTCTTTTGTGGCTGCCTGTGTTGCAATGATAGGATCGCCGGTACTGTCCAGAATCGGGTTATAGCTTTCGTCTAGCAGTGCACTTACAGACTCCGGCGCCGCATGTGACGTCTGGAGCTTCAGATAAGCGTGGATCTTAGCTCCATAGAAGTTGTAGTTCTTCCACTGCTCCTGATCATTGTTAATACTCAGCGTCAGTGTTTTACAGATAGTAGCGCCGACCGGAAAACTGCTGCTTTCCGCGCAGTCGGAAAACCCGTTGTCGCCGTTCATGATATCTTTATTGATAGTCTTTTTTGTTCCGTCAGGAAGGTGATATCCACTACCATTCTGACTGGCTCGCCAGCTTCAAGTTTTTCTCTAAATGCGTTACTTACGTTAATCACAGTGGATTCACCCCCGTCATATTAAATTCTAATGACGATAAAATCTTTCTATCGTCCGACAGTTCCCCGATAGCTATGTTTTGCGTCTGTCCTACGTAGAATGGTGCATCACGCCAAACTCCGTAATACGGCGAAAAATAATGAAGTGTAAATTTATATCCTTTCGCTACCATCTGTAAAATCTTAGTTGCTTCTTCCATTGGGATATCGCTACCCTTGTATGTATATTGTTCCACAGTGAACATCGGCGTAAAGTATCCTACACCATACTGTGTCCTCTGGCTTGATTCTGTATAAGTCGTGGCAAAGGAGAGCGCAAGGTCTTTGTCCGGTTGCCAAATGACTGTTCCGTTGATTTTGTACTTTTCCATAACGCCCTCCTTTCTATGCCATCTCAAACGGGTTTCTACCGCTTGTATCTCGTCTCATCTGTGCTTCTTTCATCATCTCGTCAAACAGCGTCCTGCGATTGATCTGCGCCGTAATCGGTAACTTCCGCCGCCTGTCTGTCGTCCTGCGGTTTCTTCCCGGACGATCTTTCTGAGTAAAGCTTCCGGCGTCTCGATGTTGTTGCCTTGCTTCTGATCGCCCAGAACTGCAAGGAACTCGCTTCGAGGCGGAATAACCGCACCTTTTGCCAGATATGGAACTGTCGGAACACGTGGAAAAGTAGCTTTAAATCCTATAGTCTTTGAGCCGAATGGAGTCGGTACTTTCCAAGGTCCGAATGAGAACGCCGATTCAACCGCGCTAATAACCCCATTCACTTTACTGATGGCGCCGTTTACAACACTTATGATATTATTTAGAACAGACCTAATGGCATCTCTCATTCCATTAAATACATTGACTACAGTGTTTTTAGCAGATGTGAATTTATCAACAATAGCATTCTTGATTCTTTCAACAAAACCACTAACGGTAGACCATATAGCATTCCATTTCTGATGTGCACTGGCCTTTATGTTTCCCCAGATGGTCGTCATTTTGGTAGCTAGGCCTCTGAGTTTATTTCCAATATCCTCAACAAAACGTCTTGTTTTATTAGAAATCCAATCCCATACCTTTCCAGCCATTTCTTTGATCTTGTCCCAGTTTTTGTACAGCAGCACTCCAATTGCTATAGCTGCGCCGACCGCAAGGACAAAGACCCCACCTGGTCCGATAGCTGTTGCAATAGCTTTGATACCACCCATGATGCCACCCGTACCAGTCATTAGTGCGATAAGCCCTTTGCGGCCATAGCGATTCCAGACACACTCTTAATAACTCCCGATGCCAATCCTGCAATCTTTGCTGCCGCGAACGCCCCAATCAGAGCTGCACCGAATGCTTCAACGATTGATTGATGATCGGCGAGAAACGTAGCTACTTTTGACACTAAGTTAATTACTGTAGGAAGCCCCACTTCAATAACCACTTTAGCATCGGGAGAACAATGTTTTTATAGATCCAATCCAGTACATTTCCGATTGCTTCAATGATCGGTGCAAAGGTACTGGTCAGATTACTGATAGATTCCAACAACGGATAGAAGTCCAAGTTTGCCGCCCATGTCGCCGTATCTTCTGCGATTTTTTCAATAAACTGCATAACTACCACAAGAGCGTCTGCAATGTTCTGCACGATCTGTGTTCCAACATTGTTCTTATTCCAAGCATCTGCGAAACCGGATGCAATGTTACCGATAATTTTAAGAACGTTCTGAGCAATCCTCAGCATGGTTGTAAGCATCGTTGTGCCTGTGCCATTTGTCCAGACCTCTACAAGGCTTTTACCTACACTTTTAGCAAGCTTTGCAATTCCCGACAAAGCAATGGTTGCCGCATTAATGGTGTTTTTACCCTCTTTTTTCCAAGCGTCCTGGAATGGCTTCCAGAGCTTTTTAAGGAGCTTTGCAAGCTTTTCGGCTGATTTGCTCATCTTATCCAGAGCGGTTTCGCCCTCAGCTACCTTTCCGTAATCTACGTTGCTGACTGCGCTCGGAAGAGATGTTCCGCCGCCACTGCCGCTACCGGATGTCGACGGAGTTTTACTTGCTGTTGATGATGTATCCTGTGTAGAATACCGATTAATCTCATCAAGTGGCTAAGATATCCTTTCGCCGCTTTTGCCGCATCTTTTGTCGCATCGGCTACATCTTCTGTAGAATCGCAAGTTTGCCGGCATTGTCTGCTGCCTGTCCGTAAGCGTCTGCTGTGTCTGCGATTGCATCTGATCCGCCAAGTCCGGCACCGCTTCCGCTTGTCTGACCGGAGGATTTCTTGCCAGTGATAAGCTCCGTGAAACTCTTGAAAGCATTTGCCAGTGTTGCCAGTTTACCGAGCAGAACATTAATTACTTTCAGAATAGGTGCGAAAATATTAATCAATCCCTGTCCGACTGTTGCTTGAGAGACTGCAACTGCAACTGCATAACTCGCACTTGGTTCGCCCAACTGTCAGAAGTACGAATAAAATCTCCAGATGCAGCCGAAAGCTGTTTCTGCACAAAAGCCAGTCGTAGAGCTACTTTCTCCTGCTCGGTCATGGCGGATGTTGTTTTACCATATCCGTTCGCTAGTGCGTACTGGTCAAGTGCGCTTTGCGTGAGGACTACGCCCAAATCTTTGAGCGTTTCCGTTTCGCCCGTAAACACTGATTTCAGCTTAATATAGGCCAAGTCCTGGCTGATGTTGTAGAATGATGCTACATCGCCGGTCAGCTGTGTCAGAGCTGTTGACATATCGTAAGCTTGTGCTTCTGAGAATCCGAACGACTTAGACATTGCTCCGAATGTACCAACATACCGCTTTGCCATTGTTTCCGATAGTCCGGCAGAGGTCATAGCGTTCTTTGCGAATTCGTTCACCTTGTCCGACATGGTGGTAAATGTAACATCAACCACGTTCTGAACTTCTGCGAGGTCGGAACCAAGTTCTATAGACTCTTTACCAAACTGAATTAGCTTGCCAACAGCAAATGCAGAACCAACCAAAAAACCAATTCGCTTTACTATCGTTCCTAATCCTTCAAACTGACGGCCTAAAAGATTTACTTTTCTACTTGCACCGGAAATGTCCATTTTATTAAATGAGTTAGAAACCGTGGTGCCCGTTTTTTTTGCCGAATTCCCCATTTTGTCCATAGAGTTTTCGACTTTTTCTGATTTTTGCTGTAAAGATTGAAACGAATCTTCGAGTTTTTCAAATCCATCGTGAAATATGCTATTAATATTTGCATTTATTTCCTTGACCGAGTTTGCTAAATCTTTAAATGCCGCTTGTACTTCTTTGACACCAGACGATATTCCGTCAGTATCTATTCTGGTATCAATGATAATTGAGCCATCAGCAGCCATGTGTCCACCTCCTAACTATTTGAGGTTCAACATCTCATTCAGCTTATTTTTATAAGCTTGCTCCTCGTCGCTGAGACGTGTTTTTATATCAATAATGTTCTTGTTCTCTTGATAGAATTTCTTTTCCCATTTATCGAGCTTTTCGCCCTTTGCCTTTTTAGAGCGGATTCCAACCACTGTATTAAAAAGGCATTCACCAGATTCCATGAAGTACCCGAAGAACGTCCACCAGTGCATATACGGAATGGCTCTGATTTCTTTCCCGGCAACTTTATTTACAGCCGGTACGATCATATCTCCATCCTGCTCCCAGTCCATTAAACGGGGCTTCGGGCGATTCGGATTATCGTCCGACTGTCCACAGTCGATGAATTCTGATGCTTTCTGACAGGCCTCGTCCAAACACTCAGCCGGTATACTTTGCCAGTCCTCAAACAGAATCTGCAACATAACAACTGCTTTCGCCTGCTCGTCCAGTTCCGGGTCGTTCATAGCAATGAGAACGTCGATGATTGCTCGAAAATCCGTTCTAATAGAAAAATCCACCCCACTTATGTTAAGCGAGGTGGGAAGCTCATAGGCGGTCATTTTGTATACTTCTCCGTATACTTATTGACTGCTGCCTGCATTTTCTTTTTTCTCTTTTCGATTTCCGGCGCAATTGCTTCTGCGATCTTATCCAAAACGATATAAGCGAACACCTGACCATTGCCGAATACGGTAGTTGCGGTAATTGGTTCTTTGAACAGGTCTTTTGATTCTTCATATCCGAGCAGATAGTTGATTTTGTCCTCAATCTGTTTATTCAGTTCTGCCATTTCTTTACCGGAAGCGACTTTCTGAATAGAATCTTTGAGCTGCTCAAAGTATTCCGCCAGCTCCTCTGCACGTGCTGCTACATTGATATCGGTCGGGTTCAGTTTGAAAGAAGAAAAAACTTCATCTTCATTATTTGTGAATGTAAAAATGAGAATTCCATCATCAACTTTTGTATTAATTACTTTTGCCATTTGGCACGTCCTCCTTGTATATGTGCTTATTCGCTGTCAGCTGTGAATGTACCGGAGCTGATATCAAATTTTCCTTTTACACGTTCTCCAACATAGTTCACGGTAAATGGAATCTGATAACCGGACGTATCACCGCCGTAGCTTGTTGGAACAACATAGCATTCCTGCTGATACGCTTCATACTTGCCTGCTGTGGCTTCTGTCCAGAGATGAACTTCAACTGCTTTTGTCTTGAGGTTGTCGTCTTTGAGACGTCCATCTACGATCTTCTGCAATGCTGTGAACAGATCGGAAGTAGTGTCTGCATAGAACGGATCAGCGTCAGAAGAAACTTCATAGCCGTTATGCTTAAATGTGGATTCTCCAAGAATGTTTTAGATGTTTCGGTATCCGGGTTGAGTTCGATGTTGTACTCTTCCAGGTCCTTTCCAAGACGCTCATATTTTGGTGTCAGCCTCCACAGAGGGAACCTGCATCAATGTAATGAGCCATATATTTACGGTCAATCTTTCCTGTAACTGCCATAGAAATGTCCTTTCTGCCTATAACTTTTAAAAGGCTGTGTAGGTTAGCGACTATCTCCAATTGATAGCCGGTTGTTACTTGTTATATTACTTCATAAGTATTTTCGTAGCGTACTGACAATGGCAATAACCAGTCCTGTACGCCGTTCTCCTGTGGCTCTAAACCATAAGAGTTATCACGGGTGATACGTTTTATCACTCGCCCCTGTGAAAGCTCGGGAAACGCATTTAAGCGTGTCTCAGATCCGTTTATGATAACTGGTTCCCGGCATATCCATTTACCGAGATTGTCCAGAAACTTCTGAACAGATAACTTCTGCCGTTCCTTGTCGGACGCTGTTCGGTATACCACGTAAAATGGATACTGACACACTTGGTGCATTGTTCCGCAAACATCTTCTTTTTCCGAATAAATTAAAGCTCCGTTGTCTGCCGAGAACGCAATTCCCGATTCTTTGCCGAGTTCCTCAAATTTGATTGTTTCATTTTCGTACAGTCCCGGATACTGGTTCAGAAGTGCTTTCATGGCATCTGTCAGAATCTCATATCCGGTTGCATCTTTGCCGATTGGTTTATCTGCCATGTCTTCCACCTCCTGCCTGTGCTTTTACTTTGCGAAGCCATGTAGCTCCGTATTGTCGTTTAGCGGCATCGAACCATTTAGCCTGCGCCTGTGGGTGCGCCTGTCTGGTGTATTCAAGATTTTCCTTTGCGGCTGTCTGACCAGAAAACTGACTAACAAGGACTTTCTTTGCTCCACGTCTTGCGTAGGGACTTCCGGTTGCTTCGTCAACCATTCCTTTTCCCTCATACAGAAAACGTCCATAAGGAGCAGCCGCAGCACACACAAATCCAGTTCCTTGCAATGATGTGCTTTCAATTCTTGTCCGGTTGATGAAGTCCCCTGTAATCATCGGCATAAACGGAACCATACTGTCCATGACCATTCCATCAAGGAGATACTGAGCTTCTTGATACTGTCTGGAGAACCTGTCCATATTTAGCTTTATTTTCATATCTCCATCGACTACGGAGAACCCTTTAAAATGATGAATTTTGCTCATATTACTTACCCAAAATTTCAAAATGCGGAATCAGTGTATACGGACCACCAACACTGGTAATCTTGAACACGTTATCCTTGTTCTCATTCATGTATTGATAGAATCCGTTCCGATAATCACCATCAGATACCGTTCCACCATTCCACTCACCCTCCCAGAAGAACGATTCATCTGAGAATGTGATAGTGTCTTCCAGAGCATTGTTAATCTGTCTTTTCCACTCCTTAGGTGGCACCCATGGGAGAATCTTGCCATCCTTGTCAATAATGGTTATATCGCCATTCTGGGCGGTATAGCGTACGTGTAACTGTGCGTTGTCTGTTGCGTCTGGCCCGTACTTCTTAAGGATTGCTCCTTTATCGGTAACGAGGTCAACGCCGGATAAAACATGAGGATACCAGTACGCATCTCCTGTCGTGGCTGATTCGTAATAGTCAAAAATCGTCACTGTTTTTTCGTACATGATACCCTCCTATCCTTCACATATTGCTTTTGAAAATCTATCAGAGAATGATTTTATTCGGATAATATTGCCTTTACACTCTTCCGGCATTTTCCCGTAAAAGATAATGCTTTCTGGGTGTAATTTCTCAATCATGGCATTGTAACCAGAAAGAAACAGTTCTT
>ENA-OQAZ01000527-OQAZ01000527.1-human-gut-metagenome-genome-assembly--contig:-NODE-527-length-20975-cov-4.205391_pt1 | contig 20975 bp, 28 predicted proteins | sample MGYA00242737_ERZ504531 | MGnify/ENA primary metagenome ERZ504531 (study PRJEB26092, sample SAMD00036244) | human gut metagenome | host: Homo sapiens | study: EMG produced TPA metagenomics assembly of... | reverse complement strand
GCGGAGGGCCATGTGCTCTGCAACGGTAAGGCTCCGGCCAAGAGCCTGAAGCTCAAGGCAGGGATATCATCCTGCTGGAGATCCCCGATGCAAAGCCCATCGAGGCTGTGCCGCAGGAGATCCCGCTGGACATCATCTATGAGGATGCGCACCTTCTGGTGGTCAACAAGCCCAAAGATGGTCGTCCACCCGGCTCCCGCAACCCGGACGGCACCCTGGTCAACGCTCTGCTCTGGCACTGCAAGGGCAGCCTTTCCGGCATTGGCGGCGAGATCCGGCCCGGCATCGTCCACCGCATCGATAAGGACACCAGCGGTCTGCTGGTGGTGGCAAAGGATGATGCGACCCATATCGGCCTTTCCCAGCAGATGGCGGTGCACAGCGTGGAGCGGGCCTATAATACCATCGTCTATGGCGCTTTGCCCAGGATGAGGGTTTTGTGGAGAGCAACCTGGGCCGCAGCAAGACCGACCGCAAGAAGATGGCGGTCTATCCGGCCAGTGAGCCTCACACAAAGTATGCCTATACCGGCTACAAAGTGCTGGAACGGCTGGGAGAGTTCACGATGCTGGAGTGCCGCCTGAAAACGGGCCGTACCCACCAGATCCGCGTTCACATGGCTTCCATCCACCACCCGGTGGCAGGTGACCCGGTGTACGGCCCCCACAACTGCATCACCAGCCTGCATGGGCAGTGCCTGCATGCAAAAACGCTGGGGTTTGTTCACCCATCACGGGGGAACACCTGCGGTTCGATTCTGAGCTGCCGGATTACTTCACCCGCTTCTTGACCACGCTCCGTCAGCGCACAGGAGGAAATACCCTATGAAAGAGACGACCATTGACCAGACCTTAGTCCTCTGTGATCTGGACACCTGCTGCTGGATGCCGCAGGCAATCTGCCCCAGCTCCAGCGTGACGTGCTGCAGCTTTTTGCCAGCAGGGGCGGCAGGCTGACCGTTTTCTCTCAGCGCTCGCCCCGGGCGGTCCGCTCTCTGTTGGGCGGGGTACGGCTCAGTGCGCCCGCACTGGTCTGCGGCGGCACACTGGCCTACAACTTTTCGGAGGGCTCCGGCACCGCGCTGTGCAGCTTTGAGGGGATGGAGGAGTCTGTCCTGAAGATGCTGCCCTCCCTGTCCGGCGTGGGCATTGCCCTGCAGATGCGCGATGGCTCCACCCGCGCTGTGCGGATGAGCGAGGGACTGGTGTTCCACCTTAAGCAGGAGTGGACTCCCTTTGTGCTGAGCAACGCCGCCGATGTCAAGGGTGAGGACGTTCTGCGCATCCTGTTCTATCAGGACAAAAAGCAGATGCCCATTCTGCCCACACTGCAAAAGGCGCTGGGGGACGCGGCAGCCTTCCTGCATGCGGAGCGCCTTGCACCGGATACGCTGGTGCTTACCCCGGGCCTTGTCTCAGGCAGTGCCATGCTCAACGCCGTCTGCCTCCCTCCGGCTATGCTGCCGAGCAGCTGACGGTGCTGGCCGGCTGCACCCAGATGCTCGACCTTGTCCATCTGGCGGGGGAGAGCGTTGTGCCTGCGGATGCCGCGCCTGAACTGCGCCTTGCTGCCAACCGGATGACCTTGACCGACCACGATACCGGTGCAGCGGCAGAGCTTTTGTATGGCATGGTGCGCCGTGCGGAAACTTCTGCGTAAAATCATTGTAAAGCTCTCTGCAAATTCTCCGCAGAGGGCTTTCTTTTTTAGAGAAAGTCGGGTACAATGGAATGAAGAAAGCTAGTCTCACAAAAACGGAACAGAGATTTCTGTGGACAGCGGCCCTTGTCTGCGCGGTGTGCGTTGTGATGGCGTTTGGATTTGCCGTTCCGCGGCAGACAGGGCCGGGCCGTGCAGCCGGGAGTGAAACACCGCTCATCCAGCTGGCGCGGGTCGATCTGAACACCGCCGGGTTAGATGCTCTCTGCACTGCCGGGAGTGGGGGAACAGCGCGCCCGGGCCATCATCGAATACCGGGAGCAGTACGGGCGCTTTGCTGCGGTGGAAGAGGCTGCTGCTGTGCCCGGCCTGACGGAAGCAGTGGTGGATGAGTGGGATGGGCTTGCTTATGTGAGCTGAAGCGCTGCGGCGAAAGCCGCATGTCAGGGAAAAAGGGAGTAAACTACTATGAAAGAGGATACGATCTTCATCAACCGTGAACTCAGCTGGCTGGATTTTAACCGCCGTGTGCTGGTGCTGGGCAAGGATAAAAATGTCCCGCTGGCAGAGCAGGTGAAATTCCTTGCCATTTATGGCTCCAATCTGGATGAATTTTTCATGGTGCGTGTGGGCTCCCTGCAGGAGCGCGCCAACCTTGCACGCAGTCAGAAGGACAAAGACAAGCGTGAGAACAAGACCAACATGACGGCCGAGGAACAGCTGAACGCCATTATGCCCAAGGTTGCCCATCTGCAGGAGGATTGCGATAAATACTACGAGAAAGCGCTGGAAAATCTGGATCCTGCGGCTATAAAAAGGTGAACTTTGATGCGATAGATAAGGAGCAGGAGCGTTTCTGGAAAAAATACTTCCAGAACGAGCTGTTCCCCATCCTCAGCCCGCAGATCGTGGACAACCACCACCCGTTCCCGTTCCTGCGCAATAAGGAGATCTACCTGGGCGCTCTGCTCAAGGAAAAGGAGGGCCAGAGCCTTGGCATGATCCCCATTTCCAGCCAGATGGAGCGGCTGATCCTGGTGCGCCGGGAGGGCAAGACCGAGTTTGCCCTGACGGAGGAACTGGTGCTGCATTATGCGTCTCTCATCTTCGGCAAGGATGCCGTCCAGGAAAAGTGCCTGTTCCGCGTTACCCGCAACGCTGACATTGATGTAAAAGAGGGCATGATGGACCATGATATCGATTACCGCGAGATCATGGCCGACCTGCTCAAGCGCCGCCGCAAGCTGGCCGCTGTCCGCCTGCAGGTAACTCCCACGGCCCCGCAGGAGATCCTGCGTCTCCTCTGCGATAAATTGGAACTGAGCCATAAGCGGGTATTTGCCAGAAGAGCCCGCTGGATCTGAGCTTCTTCTACAAGCTCACCGGTAAAATGGAGGCCGAGGGAAACCCGGAGCTGTTCTATCCCTCGGCCCGGCCCATGCTGCCGCCCCAGGATTATGATCTTGCCGCCGAGGTGGAAAAGCACGATGTCCTGCTCAGTTATCCGTATCAGTCCATCCGTCCCTTCATCGCGATGCTGAAAAAGGCCGCGCGGGATCCGGAGGTCATCTCCATTAAGATGACCCTTTACCGGATGGCGCGGGAATCCCAGATCGTACAGGCCTGATCGAAGCCGCCGAAAACGGCAAGGAAGTGGTGGCTCTGGTAGAGCTGCGTGCCCGCTTTGACGAGCAGAATAACATCGACTGGTCCAAGCAGCTGGAAGAGGCTGGCTGTACCATCCTCTACGGCTTTGATGATTACAAGGTGCACTCCAAGCTGACCCTCATCACGAAAAAGGGCCCGCAGGCTACAGCTATATTACCCAGATCGGCACCGGCAACTACAACGAAAAGACCAGCGAGCTCTATACCGATTATTCGTTCATCACGGCAGATCTGGGCATCGGTGAGGAAGCCTCCAACGTGTTCCAGAACCTTGCCGTGCAGAAGCTGACGGAGACCACCGAGAAGATGCTGGTGGCTCCTCTGCGCTTCAAGAGCGTGCTGCTGGACGAGATGGACCGGGTCATCAATGCAGCCAAGCTGGGCCGCCCGGCATCCATGATCCTGAAAAACAACTCCATCTCGGATCGGGATATCATCCTGAAACTCGAAGAAGCCAGCTGTGCGGGGGTTCGCATCGATATGATCGTGCGCGGCATCTGCTGTGTCCGCGCCGAGGTGTTGGGTAAGACCGAGAACCTGCATATCCGCAGTCTGGTGGGCCGCTACCTTGAGCATGGCCGCATCTACAGCTTCTTCGATGGCGTGACCACACGCATCTATATCGCCTCCGGCGATTTCCTCACCCGCAACACCGAGTGCCGCGTGGAGGTGGGTGTCCGGGTGGAGGACCCTGTCCTCATCCAGAAGCTGAGCGATATCCTCCAATTGCAGCTGCGGGATAACGTCAATGCCCGGGAGATGCGGGCAGACGGCAGCTATCAGAAGGTGAAAGCGGCCCCCGGTGAGCCCCTTGTCAACGGCCAGATGGACATGTACGATCTGCTCCGGGATGACTGGCTTGCCCGGGATACCGCTTCTGCGGCAGAACCGGAGCAGCCCGAGCCAAAGGCACCGGAGCAGCCGTCTGAGCCCGTAACGAGACCGGAGCCGGTTCAGGTGGCGGAGCAGCCCGCAGAACCAACAAAACAGCCTGCCACGGTGAAAGCAGCACCTGCTCCGGCTGTGCAGAGCGCACCCGCTCCGCACGATGTTGATCGCGCGGAACGGCACGGCCACCCCAGCCTCTTCCAGCGGCTCCATGACTGGCTCCGCCGGTAAATACGGAACGAGCACCCTCTGGGAAATCTCCCAGGGGGTGTTTTGGTTCTCAGTGATCTTCCTTCTGCATACACTTTCCAGAACGGAGGGCGAAAAGATGCAGGCAAAACATGGACGAGCAGGGAAACACAAGCGATATCAACGGGCGGCGGTGCTGGCTCTGACGGTGCTGCTGATCATTCTGCTGGCGGGCAGGGTGCTTCCGGTCTGTGCGGGCAAAAATGTCCCGGCGGGAGCCAGCCTGAAACAGGCAAAGCCGGGGCAGACGCTCTGCTTCCCGCTGGAAACGGCGGCGTGGCGTGTCTCTGACCCTTATGGCTGGCGGAAGGATCCCTTTACCGGGGAAAAAGCCTTCCACCGGGGCGTGGACCTTGCCTGCGAGGAGGGCACACCAGTCCTTGCGGCACTGGACGGCGTGGTGACCGCCGCCCGGCGTGGAGCCGCTTACGGCAACTATGTCCGGCTGACCCATGGGGACGGGCAGGAAACGCTCTATGCCCACATGCAGTATCTCTATGTCCGGGCAGGGGAAGTGGTGCAGGCGGGCCAGAGCCTTGGGACAGTCGGACAGACGGGCCGTGCCACCGGGGCACACCTGCACTTTGAATTTCTAACAGGCGGCATCCGGTATGATCCTTCTGCCGCACTGAGCCTGCCGTGATGCGGCATCGGTTCCGGTACGGGCCGTTTGTGTTCCGGGACCCACTGCTGCTCTGCGGGGCGCTGTACGTTCTGCTCTATTTCGATGCAAGCGGGTTTCTGAGGCTGGGGCTGCTGGCGGCATTCCTGCATGAGTGGGGGCATATTGGGGTATATCTTGCCCTGTTTGGGCAGTTTCCGGTCATTGAAGTCACCCTTACCGGCTTTTGTATGCGCACCCGGGGCAGGGAAATGACCCTGTGGCAGACCGCTCTCCTTGCCGCGGCAGGCCCTGCGGTGAATTTGGTGCTGGCCGGGCTCTGGATGCTTCGGCTGGAACAGCGGGCCACCATCCGGGCCAGTGCCTTTCTGGCGGCCAACCTCCTGACCGGGGCCTTCAACCTCCTGCCCATCCCGCCGCTGGATGGGGCACAGCTGGCGGCGTGCGGCTGGTCGCTGCTCCAAAACAATGATTGCATTTCCCGGCAGAATCGGGTACAATAAAATGAATGAAGTAAAACTGTTCTGTCAATGGAGGAACTTGATGTTTGATCCCAAGCTGAAAGAAGCGCTGGGCCGGGTGCAGAAGCCGGGCCGTTACACCGGCGGCGAACCGGGCAGCGTGTATAAAGACAAAGAAAAGGTGGATGTCCGGTTTGCATTCTGCTTCCCGGATACCTACGAGGTGGGAATGTCCTTCCTCGGTGAGAAGATCCTGTACGAGCTGCTCAACAGCCACGAGAACTGGTGGTGTGAGCGGGCCTTTATGCCCTGGCTGGATATGAAGGCTGAGATGGAGCGGCTGGACCTGCCCCTGTACACTATGGAGAGCAAGGACCCCCTGACCGATTTTGATGCGGTGGGCTTTACCCTGCAGTACGAGCTTTCCTATACCAACATTCTGGCCATGCTCGATCTGGCGCATATTCCGTTCTACGCAAAGGACCGCGACGAGCACTGGCCCCTGATCGTGGCGGGCGGCCCCTGCGCCTGCAACTCGGAGCCCATTGCGGATTTCTTTGATGTCAGCCAGCTGGGTGAGGGTGAGAACCAGCTGCCTTCCATCTGCGCCGAGATCGAGCGCGCCAAGAAAGAAGGCGGTGTCTCCAAAAAGGAGCTGCTGCGCCGCATTGCAAAGATCCCCGGGGTCTACATCCCCGCCTTCTACGATGTGACCTACTTTGAGGACGGCCGGGTCAAAGCCATTACCCCCAACGAGCCGGGCATCCCGGCGGTCATCACCAAGGCCATCATCAAGGATCTGAACGAGTTTGCTCCGCCAACGAACTTTGTTGTGCCCATGGTGGGGGCCATCCAGGATCGTGCCAGCATTGAGGTGCTGCGCGGCTGTGTGCGCGGCTGCCGGTTCTGCCAGGCGGGCTTCCTGTACCGCCCCATGCGCCAGCGAGATGCCAGCCTGCTGAATAAGGCGGCACAGGATCTGTGCGCCAACACCGGCTATGAGGAGCTGAGCCTGTCCAGCCTGTCCACCTCCGACCACGGCCAGCTGGAAGAACTGCTGGATGATCTGAATGAGTGGGCCCCCAAGGAGCACGTCAGCCTCTCGCTGCCCTCCCTGCGGATGGACAACTTCTCCCAGAGCCTGATCGAAAAGACTACAAAGGTGCGCAAGAGCGGCCTGACCTTTGCGGCCGAGGCCGGTACCCAGCGCCTGCGGGATGTCATCAACAAGAATGTTACCTGGGACGAGATCGAAAAGACCTGCTCACTGGCCTTTGCCAATGGCTATTCCTCGGTTAAGCTCTACTTTATGATGGGTCTGCCTACCGAGACGATGGAGGACATCGAGGGCATTGCCGAGACCGCCAGAAGGTGGTAGATCTCTATTACTCCAACCCCAGGCACGCCAAGCAGGGGCGTGCAGGTGACCATCAGCTGTGCCTGCTTTGTGCCCAAGCCCCACACGCCTTTCCAGTTCGTGCCCATGGACACGGAGGAAAGCCTGCAGGCCAAGCAGAAGCACCTGCTGGAAAGCGTCCACAGCCGCAAGATCAAGGTGAACTATCACGACAGCACCACCAGTTTTCTGGAGGGTGTGTTCGCCAAGGGCGACCGCCGGCTGGCTCCTGTTATTCTGGAAGCCTACAAACGGGGCTGTTACTTTGACGGCTGGGAAGAGTGCTTCAAGTATGATACCTGGATGCAGGTGTTTGAGGATCTGGGCATTGACCCCAAGTTCTACTGCCAGCGTCCCATTGGGCTGGACGAGGTGACCCCGTGGAGCCACATGGACTACGGTGTGACCCACGAATATCTGGTGCGGGAGTACAACAAGGCCCTTGCCGCCCAGACCACCCAGCCCTGCAACCGTGCCTGCCATGGCTGCGGTGCCAATCATCTGTTAGGAGGTCCCTGCTTTGATTACAGTCAGAATCTCGTTTGAGAAGAAGAATGAGGCCTCCTACATCTCCCTGCTGGATCTGCAGCGGGTGATGCAGCGGGTGCTCAAGCGCAGCGGCCTGCCTGTGTGGCACACGCTGGGCTTCAACCCCCACATCTACATGACCTTTGCCTGCCCGCTTTCGCTGGGGCAGGAGAGCGAGTGTGAGTGCGTGGATGTCAAGACCGAGGCTGAGAACCCGGACTTTGCCCAGTGGCAGACCGAACTGAACGCCATCATGCCCACCGGCATCCGCATCACCCATGTGGGCCCGGTGCAGATGAAGGCTGACCTCATCGCCTTTGCCTGTTACCAGATCACCTACCCGGCAGCGGCAGCGGCTGTGCTGGAACAGTATAACGCGCTGGAAAGCGCCCCGGTGGAAAAGCACAGCAAAAAGGGCAAAAAGATCGTGGAGCTCAAGGATCACATCCCGCAGGTGGAATATACCACCGCAGGGGATCGTGTCTGCATGGAGCTCTGCCTGCCTGCCGCACAGGAGCTGAACCTGAATCCCTCGCTGCTCACCGGCTTTCTGGAAGAAAAGTTCGGTCTGCCTGCCGCCAGCGCAGGCATCCTGCGCAAGCGCTTTCTGACGGCGGATCGGCAGCTCTTTACCTGATTTCCCGGGCAAAGAATGCCTTTTGGCAGAACAGAAAATTTTTGGGATTATTTTGGGCAAATCGCTTGATTTTACGGGCGTTTTGTGCTATCCTATTAGGGCGTTAGTGTCCGCTGATACCACAGCGGGGTTAATGACAATATCATTAAACGGGCGGTCCTCTGACGGCAAGGTGCCGTGCATGAACGTCTAAAAACAAATGGAGGATTCAAAAATGGACGCACTGAAGATTATTTCTGAAGGCAGCATCAAGCTGAGAAGCCCCAGTTCAACGTTGGCGATACCGTCCGCGTTGATGTTCGTATCAAGGAAGGCGACCGTGAGCGCATTCAGCCTTTGAGGGCACTGTGATCGCAAAGAAGCACGGTGGCGTTGCTGAGACCTTCACCGTTCGCCGCGTTGCTTACGGTGTTGGCATCGAGCGTGTCTTCCCCATCAACAGCCCCTTCGTTGAGAAGGTCACCGTTGTCCGCAAGGGCAAGGTCCGCCGCGCAAAGCTGTTCTACCTGCGTGGTCGTACGGGCAAGGCTGCCAAGGTCAAGAGCGATATTTGATCATCCCCGATTTGAAACGGGAGAAAAGGGACAACCTTGTTGTCCCTTTTTTCTTTATCAAATTTTCGGAAAAAATGCGGCTTTTTGCAGGCACCGTTCTTGCGAAGAGCCTGTCGGCTGCGGTATAATCGGGTCAGCAGTGTAAAACCAGAAGGTGAGGTGTACCGGATATGGAAAAACAGGAACAGGCAAAGCCCGTGCGTGGGCAGAACCTGCTGGAATGGTACGAGGCATTGATCTCGGCAGCGCTGGTGCTGGTGCTGATCTTTTCGTTTTTCTTCCGCATCATTCAGGTGGACGGCAGCTCCATGGTGCCCACACTGGTGAACGGTGATAAGCTCATCGTGTGGGGAGCAGGCTATACACGCAGCGTGGTGACGTGGTCATTGTGGACAGCTATACCTCCTACGGCAAGCCGCTGGTCAAGCGTGTCATCGCCAAAGGCGGCGATACGGTCTCCATCGATTATGCGACCGGCACCGTGGCGGTGAACGGCGAGGTCTTGCAGGAGGACTACATTGCAGAGCCTACTTATCTTGGCTATGATGTAACTTTCCCGTATACGGTGCCGGAGGGCACGGTGTTCGTGATGGGTGATAACCGCAACCAATCACTGGACAGCCGTTCCACCTATGTGGGCTGCATTGACGAACGGGACATTCTGCAGGGTGCTTTTATGCTTTATGCCCTTTACAGATTTTGGGGTGGTAAAATGAACGAAATGGATACCCGCTTTGCAAACCAGTACAATATTCAGTGGTTCCCGGGCCACATGACCAAGACTCTGCGCATGATGGAGCAGGAGATCCAGCACGTGGATGCCAGCCTTGTGCTGCTGGATGCCCGCATCCCGCTTTCCAGCCTGAACCCGGAGATCGAGCGCATCACGGCCCGCAAGCCGAAACTATACGCGCTGAACAAGGCCGATCTGGCAGACCCGGCTGTAACGGAAGAATGGATCAAGTATTTCCGTGCGGCAGATGCCGGCTGTGTGGCCATCAGCGCCAAGCAGAAGGGCGGTGCCAATGCGGTAAAGGTTGCCATTGAAAAAGAACTGGCGGGCCTGCTGGAACGCCGCCAGAACCGCGGTATGGGCGGTGCCAAAACACAGGTGATGCTGTGCGGCATCCCCAATGTGGGCAAATCCACCTTCATCAACACCTTTGCAGGTTCTGCCCGCGCTAAGGCGGCAGACCGCCCGGGTGTGACCAAGGGCAAACAGTGGGTCAGCACCGACAAATTTGATCTGCTGGATATGCCCGGCGTACTGTGGAAGAAGTTCGACTCCAAGACCATTGCGTCCAATCTGCCTTTATCGGCGTCCATCAAGGATGATATTCTGGATGTGGAAGAGCTGGCCATGAACCTGCTGGACGAGGTGCGCCGCAACTACCCCGACCTTGTGGCCCAGCGCTACAAGCTGGATGCCGAAACGCTGGCCCTGCCGCCCTACGAGCTGATGGAAGCCATCGGCCGCAAGCGCGGTCTGCTGGTGCGCGGCGGCGAGGTGAACACCGAGCGCTGCGCCATTATGCTGGTGGACGAGTTCCGCGCCTGCAAGTGGGGCCGCATCTCGTTGGAGCGTCCGCCGCAGCGGGATGATCTGGCTGATTTTGCCGAGGAGGATGACGAATGAAGCGCCGTTCCGACGAGGAGATCTCGGCTCCGCTGTATGAGTACGATGCCGCTGTACGCAGTCAGTATGGCTGCTTTGCAGGCGTGGACGAAGCCGGACGCGGCCCTCTGTGCGGCCCGGTGTGCGTAGCGGCCTGTATTCTGGACCCGGAGAATCCGGTCTTTGGCATCAACGACTCCAAAAAGCTTACCGAGAAAAAGCGGGAAGCTCTGTTTGATGAGATCATTGAAAAGGCGTTGGCCTACAAAATTGTTTTTGTGGGGCCGGAGATCATCGACCGGGACAACATCCTCAACGCCACCATGGGCGGCATGAAGCAGGCCGTGGAAGAGATGGACATCGTGCCGAACCTTGTTCTCGTGGATGGAAACCGCACCCCGGCAGCTGCTGGTCCCGGCACAGCCGGTGGTCAAGGGCGATGCCACCAGTGCCAGCATCGGCGCAGCATCCGTCCTTGCCAAGGTCAGCCGTGACCGCTATATGCTGGAACTGGACAGACAGTATCCGCAGTATCAGCTGGCAAAGCACAAGGGCTACCCGACCAAGCTCCACTATGAGCTGATCGCCCAGTACGGCATCCAGCCGTTCTACCGCCGCAGCTTCCTCAAAAAGCAAGGCTACTGGCCGGAGAACGGAAAGTGAACCGCGCCGAGACAGGGCGCAGGGGAGAAGCTGCTGCGGCCCGCTGGTATCAGAAGCAGGGCTGCAGGCTGCTGGCACATAACTTCCACACCCGGATGGGTGAGCTGGATGTTGTGGTGCAGGAGCCAGATGGGACCATTGTCATCTGTGAGGTCAAGACCCGTGCGGAAGGCTCTCTGGCCAGCCCGGCAGAAGCGGTGGACCGGCCCAAACAGCGCCGCCTGATCCGTGCAGCACAGTGTTATCTGCAGCAGAATGGCCTGAGCGATGCACCGGTGCGATTTGACGTGGCAGAAGTGTTCCCTCTTGACAGCGGGCGCTGGATGGTACATATTATAAGGGGCGCTTTTCTCACGTAAAGCAACGGCCCCGGTGGGAAAATGTACGGGCAGAGGCTTCTCTGCCACAGCAGAAGAGCGTGCTTTGCACGTTCTACGGCGAAAAAGGAGCGACAACAATGCAGTTTTTTAGTACCAGAGACCAAAACCGCAAAGTGACTTCCTCGGAAGCAATCGCACAGGGCCTGTCCAACGAGGGAGGTCTGTTTGTACCGGAAAGCTTCGCAGGTGGATGTGAAGGCACTGTGCGAGCTGGACTACCCGGCCATGGCAGCTGCCGTCATCAAAGAATATCTGACCGACTACTCGCAGGATTTCCTGACTGAAGCTGCCCACAAGACCTACGGAGAGGCCTTTGGCGGCAAGGCAGGCTATCTTGCCCCGGTGGAAGGGGACACCTATGCCTTAGAGCTGTGGCATGGCCCTACCTGTGCATTCAAGGATTATGCTCTGCAGCTGATGCCGAAGCTTCTGGTGGAAGCCAAAAAGAATCTGGGCCGCACGGAAAAGACCCTGATCCTTGTGGCGACCAGCGGCGATACCGGAAAGGCAGCTCTGGACGGCTACCATGATATCCCGGGCGTGGAGATCGCAGTGTTCTATCCCACGGGCGGCACCAGCGAGATCCAGCGCCTGCAGATGGCAACGCAGGAGGGCGCCAACGTGGCAGTGTACGCTGTGCGCGGCAACTTTGATGATGCACAGACCGGTGTGAAGAAGGTCTTTGGTGACACTGCCATTGCAGCAGAGCTTGCCAAGCGGAACATCCGCCTGTCCAGCGCCAACTCCATCAACTGGGGCCGTCTGGTGCCGCAGATCGTCTATTACTTTGCCGCCTATGCCCAGCTGCTCAAGGCGGGCAGGATCACCTTCGGCGATGAAGTGGACTTCTGCGTACCCACCGGCAACTTCGGCGACATTCTGGCAGGCTACTATGCAAAGCGCATGGGCCTGCCCGTAGGCAAGCTGGTCTGCGCTTCCAATGAGAACAACGTGCTGACCGATTTCCTCACCACCGGCACCTACACCGCAAAGCGGGAGTTCTTCAAGACCACCTCGCCCAGCATGGACATTCTGGTGTCCTCGAACCTCGAGCGCCTTCTGTACCATGTCACCGGCAGTGATGCCGAGGTGGCGGGCCTGATGAAGAGCCTTGCCGAGACTGGCAGCTATACTGTGCGTCCGGAGACGCTGGCTGCCATTCAGGAGAACTTCTCCTGCGGCTGGAGCAGTGAGGAAGAAGTGGCAGGGGAGATCCGTGTCCGCTACGAGAAGGACAATTACCTGTGTGATACCCACACCGCCGTTGCGTTCCATGTGGCAGCGCAGAAAAAGCGCGAGGGCGTGCCCATGGTGGTGCTGTCCACCGCGTCTCCCTTCAAGTTCCCGCGCAGTGTGCTGGAAGCACTGGGCCGCACCGCCCCGGAAAATGATTTTGAAGCAATGCAGCAGCTGGAAGCAGCTACCGCGCATACCGCACCGGCAAGCCTTGCCGCGCTGCGCCAGAAGCCGGAGCGCTTTAACACCGTGATCGATCCTGCGCAGATCGCCGAGGTGGCGCTGGGCTATCAGGAATAACACATCCTGCTGCATTTAGAACAGGAGAAAAAACATGGCACTTTTTGTGCTTGGCGATACCCACCTTTCTCTGGGTGCTTCCAAGCCGATGGATATTTTTCCCGGCTGGAATGATTATGTGGAGCGCCTTGAGAAAAACTGGCGCAAGCTCATCAAACCAGAGGATACCATTGTATTGGCGGGCGATATCAGCTGGGCCATGCGCCTGACCGATACCCGTAAGGATTTTGAATTTCTGCAGAGCCTGCCCGGGCAGAAGATCATCATGAAGGGCAACCACGATTACTGGTGGTCTACCGTGAACAAGATGAATGCCTACCTCAAAGCAGAAGGCTTTGATACCCTGCATCATTCTGCACTAACAACTCCTACAGTGTAGAGGGGTATGCACTGTGCGGTACCCGCGGCTGGCTGTTTGATGCAGGCGAGGCCCACGACGAAAAGGTGATGAACCGCGAGATCGGACGGCTGCGCATGAGTCTGGATGCCGCCGAACCCGGCTGGAAAAGCTGGTGTTCCTGCACTATCCGCCGGTGTATACCGGCACCAGTGCGCCGGAGATCGTGGCCACCTTAAAGGAATACAGCATCAGGACCTGCTACTATGGCCATCTGCACGGCAATGCCATCCGCTATGCGGTGCAGGGCGATGTGGATGGCATCCACTACAAGCTGGTCAGTGCCGATGGGCTGCGTTTTTGCCCGTACCGCATCAATTGAACCGTTAAAACCAATAAAAATTAACAATTTGGGCTGGCAATTGTGTCAGGAGCGTGCTATAATAGTTTTTGACGCGATTGTTGCACCCAATTGAGCGCGCGCGTCCCCGCATATTGCAAAAGCAAGTTCATCCAGGACGCAGTGCGCGGTTGCAAAGGGCAAAAACTTCCTGCCCTGCGCAATAGAATTTTTGAGTGGAGGAAAAACAAATGAATTTCATCAAGTGTGAAAAGCTCGAGAAGAGCATGGCAGAACTGCAGTTCTCCATCGACGCAGAGGCTTTCAAGAAGGCTGTTGCCGATGTTTTCAAGAAGGAAGGCAAGAAGTACGCTGTTCCCGGCTTCCGTAAGGGCAAGGCTCCCCGCGCTCTGATCGAGAAGATGTACGGCGCTGATGTCTTTACCTATGATGCCATCAATGAGCTGTTCCCCGAGGCTTTTGAGGCTGCTGTCAAGGAAGCTGGCGTTGAGCCGGTCGGTCGTCCGGAGGTCACTGTTGACTCTGCTGATGAGACCAACGGTGTCACCCTGACCGTCAAGGTCGCTGTCAAGCCCGAAGTCAAAGTTGGCAGCTACAATGGTCTGACGGTTGAAAAGACTGTCCATACTGTTTCTGACGAGGCTGTTGAAGCTGAGCTGAAGCGTGTGCAGGAGCGCAATGCCCGTGAGCTGACCCGTGAGGGCGCTGCTGAGAACGGCGACATCGCTGATATCGACTTTGAGGGCTTCGTCGATGGCGTGGCTTTCGAGGGCGGCAAGGCTGAGCACTACAGCTTGACTCTGGGCAGCGGCAGCTTCATCCCCGGCTTTGAGGATCAGATCGTGGGCCACTCCGCTGGCGAAGAGTTCGACGTGAACGTTACCTTCCCCACCGAGTATCAGGCTGCCGAACTGGCTGGCAAGGCTGCTGTGTTCAAGATCAAGCTGCACGAAGTGAAGTACAAGGAGCTGCCTGCTCTGGATGACGAGCTGGCTAAGGATTGCTCTGAGTACGACACTCTGGACGAGTTCAAGGCTTCCATCCGCAAGAACAACCAGGAGCAGCTGGACAAGCAGGACGATCTGGCTGTTGAGAACGCTCTGGTCGATCAGGTCATCGAGAGCATGGAGGCTGAGATCCCCAGGCGATGTACGATACCCGTATGGACGAGATGGTCAATGACTTCGCCTTCCGTGTGGAGCAGCAGGGTCTGCGCCTGGAAGACTACCTGAAGTATATGGGCCAGACCGTGGATCAGTTCCGTGCTTCCTTCATGCCTCAGGCTGAGAAGCAGGTCAAGATCCGCCTGGCTCTGGAGGCTGTTGCCGCTGCTGAGAACATCGAGGCTTCCGAGGAGGATGTCTCCGCTGAGATCAAGCGCATCGCTGACCAGTACAAGATGGAAGAGGACAAGGTCCGTGAGCTGGTCAACGTTGACGACCTGAAGAAGGATCTGGCAATCAACAAGGCCATCGACTTCATCAAGAGCCACGCCAACATCGTGGAGAAGGCCGCTGAGGCTGAAAAGACCGAGGACGCTGAATAATCCAGCTGCCAAGGCCGCAATTTGCAGGAAACGCTGTTTGAAGCGTACCCTGTAAACAAAGGTTGTTAAAATTGACCGATACGGCCCTGTTTCTTTTGCCGTATCGGTCAATTTTGCAAATAGAATCATTTTTCGTATCAGGAGGCGAACTTTATGAGTTTTGTTCCTTACGTTGTCGAACAGTCGGCACATGGTGAGCGTTCCTATGATATCTTCTCCCGTCTGCTGAATGACCGCATCATCGTTCTGAGTGAGGATGTCAACGACACCTCCGCAAGCCTTGTGGTGGCGCAGCTGCTGTACCTGGAAGGGCAGGACCCGGACAAGGATATCAGCCTGTATATCAACAGCCCCGGCGGCTCCATTAGCGCGGGTATGGCCATTCACGATACCATGCAGTATATCAAGTGTGATGTCTCCACCATCTGCATGGGCATGGCCGCTTCCATGGGTGCCTTCCTGCTGGCAAGCGGCACCAAGGGCAAGCGCTTTGCCCTGCCCAACTCTGAGATCCTGATCCATCAGCCGCTGATTGGCGGTCAGGGCGGCGGCCTTTCCGGCCAGACCACCGATATCAAGATCCACGCCGAGCACATGGTGTATATCCGCGATAAGATGAATCACATGCTCAGCGAATACACCGGCCAGCCGCTGGAGAAGATCCAGCTGGACACCGAGCGCGACAACTATATGACCGCGCTGGAAGCCAAGGAATACGGCCTGATCGATGAGGTCATCGCCCACCGCTGAAACTGAACGGTGCGGGGGAGAGCCCTGCGCGCAAAGACCCAGAATAAGGAATAACAGTTATGGCAAACAACAATTCCGGCAAGAATGAAAAAGACCTGGTGTGCAGCTTCTGCGGCAAACATCAGGACGAAGTGGAACGGATGATCATCGGCCCGGTGTCAACATCTGCAGCGAGTGCATCGGCCTGTGCCATGATCTGCTCTCGGATCAGCGGAGCACCCGGAAGCAAACGGCCGCCCGGGCCGCGGCGCAAGCCGTACCCGGATGCAGGCTGTGGATGGTCTGGATATCAATATCCTGACCCCGGCTGAGATCAAGAACGGGCTGGACCAATATGTCATTGGTCAGGATGAGGCCAAGCGTGTGCTGGCGGTCTCCGTTTACAACCATTATAAGCGCATCCTGAGCGGCAAAGGTGCGGATGTGGAACTGCAGAAGTCCAACGTTCTGCTGCTGGGCCCCTCCGGTGTCGGCAAGACTCTGCTGGCTCAGACCCTGGCCAAGATGCTGGGGGTGCCCTTCGCCATTGCGGATGCCACTACCCTGACCGAGGCCGGCTATGTGGGTGAGGATGTCGGAGAACGATCCTGCTCAAGCTGCTTCAGGCGGCGGATTTTGATGTGCAGAAGGCACAGGTGGGTATCATCTACATTGATGAGATCGACAAGATCACCCGCAAGAGCGAGAATCCCTCCATCACCCGTGATGTGGGCGGCGAGGGTGTGCAGCAGGCGCTGCTGAAGATCCTGGAGGGCACTGTGAGCAACGTGCCGCCCAATGGCGGCCGCAAGCACCCCCAGCAGGAGTTTATCCAGATCGATACCACCAACATCCTGTTCATCTGCGGCGGTGCCTTTGATGGCCTGGATAAATACATCCTGCGCCGCACTGATCGCTCTGCACTGGGCTTCGGCAGCAGCCTGAAGGACAACTCCGAGGATGCCCAGCGTGCCCTGCTGCGCAAGGTGGAGCCTCACGATCTGGTCAAGTTTGGCCTGATCCCTGAGCTGATCGGCCGTCTGCCGGTCATCACTGTGCTGGACGATCTGGACGAGGATGCACTGGTGCGCGTGCTCAAGGAGCCCCGCAACAGCCTGGTCAAGCAGTACAAGGAACTGCTGAGCATGGACAGTGTAGAGCTGGAGTTCACCGATGAGGCCCTCCACGCCATCGCCCGCAAGACCATTGAGCGCAAGACCGGTGCCCGCGGTCTGCGCAGCGTGATGGAAGGCATTCTGCTGCCTGTCATGTATGATGTGCCCAATGACCCCACCATCATCCGTGTCACCATCGACAAGGACACCGTGGAGGGCGGCGAGGCCCATCTGGAATACGGCGCTGTGCGCAAACGGTATAAGAACCAGACCGCCCTGAGCTGATATCTGCACTCTGCAGACAGCAGGGAAGGGATGCCCTGCCAAATGCTTCGGCTTTGGCGGGGCTTTTTTTGCAATTTGCTTGTTTCGCGCCCGGAGTTGCGGTATAATAATAAAGTCTGGATGACTGTGGTGGGAGAACTCTCTGGCAGGAACTCCTGAAACACCCGGCATCGGATACTGTGGGAAATTGGAAGTACGATAAAGGAGTGTGTTTTTCAATGGCAAACTATCTTGAGATGAATCGTGAGGAGCTCACTGCCGAAAAGGCAAAGCTGAATGAGCAGTACAAAAAGTTTCTGGCCATGAACCTGAAGCTGAACATGGCCCGTGGCAAGCCCGGCCCTCACCAGATGGATCTGGCAATGGGTCTGCTGCAGATGAACGATTACACCACCGACGCAGGCACCGATGCCCGCAACTATGGTGATCTTGAGGGCCTGCACGAGGCTCGCGTCCTGTTTGCGGATGTGTTCGGTGTCAAGCCCGAGGAAGTGTTCGTGGGCGGAAACTCCAGCCTGCAGCTGATGTACAACCTCATCAACATTGGCTATGTGTTCGGCTTCCCTGAGTCTCCCTGCCCCTGGTCTCAGGTGGAAAAGCGCAAGTTCCTCTGCCCGGTGCCCGGCTATGACCGCCACTTTGCCATCACTGAGGAGTACGGCTTTGAGCTGATCAGCGTACCCATGACCCCCAATGGTCCCGATATGGACATTGTGGAGAAGCTGGTGGCCGAGGATGACACCATCAAGGGCATCTGGTGCGTGCCCCAGTATTCCAACCCGGATGGTTATACTTACAGCGATGAGACCATTGACCGGATGGCCAAGATGAAGACCGCTGCTCCTGATTTCAAGATCTTCTGGGATGAAGCTTACATCGTCCACCATCTGACCGAGGAGATCATCGAGACCCCGGTTCTGTTGAACGAGAGCAAGAAGTACGGCACGGAGAACCGTGTGTTCATGTTCACCTCCACCAGCAAGATCACCTTCCCCGGTGCAGGTGTTTCCGCCATTGCATGCAGCGTGGACTCCATGAAGTATATCTGCAAGCGCTTCTCCGTGATGATCATCAGCTATGATAAGATGAACCAGCTGCGCCATGTCCGCTTCCTGAAGAACAAAGAGGGTGTGCTGGCCCACATGGCAAAGCACCGCCGCCGCCTGATCCCCTGCTTTGATGCCGTCAAGACGGCCTTTTCCGAGGAGCTGACTCCCTGCGGCGACATCGCCCACTGGACGAACCCCAAGGGCGGTTACTTCATCAGCCTGTACGTTATGCCCGGCTGCGCCAAGCGTGTGGCCCAGCTGTGCAAGGAGTGCGGTCTGACCCTGACCGGTGCCGGTTCCGCCTATCCCTACCACAAGGACCCGCAGGATTCTCACCTGCGTATCGCGCCCACCTATCCCAGCCTGGACGAGGTGGAGACCGCATCTGATCTGCTCTGCGTCTGCGTAAAGCTGGCAGTCATCGAAAAGCTGCTGGCCGAAAAGGCAGAGTAAGGGTTTTATTCTGCAAAAAATCTCCTCCCGTGCAGAGGTTTTTCTGCGCGGCGGAGGTTTATTATATTTTGGAGGTTTCCTGTTTTTTATGAAGACGAAAGGCAAAGCATGGCAGCTTGTTGTCACAGTGCTCCTGATCGCCGCGTTTGTCTACACGGCATTCTTTGGTGTGGCAGTCAAGTACGGTGATGTGACCAAGACCTACATCAAGGGAGCGCAGGATATCCGCTTTGGCGTGGATATCAAGGGCGGTGTCAACGTAACGTTTGCCCCCTCGGACAACTACGATGCCACCGATGATCAGCTGGACGCTGCCCAGCTGGTCATTGAGAATCGTCTGGTCGGCCTGAACGTGACCGACTACGAGCTGTATGTGGATTATGACTCCGACCGCCTGATCCTGGAGTTTCCGTGGCAGTCCGGCGAGACCGATTTTGACCCCGAAGCCGCCATTGAAGAGATCGGCAGCACCGCCTACCTGACCTTCCGCAAGGGGAGCAGCGCAGACGGTGAACTGATCCTGGACGGCTCCATGGTCGAGAGCGCAGCTGCTCAGTACGGCCCGGTGAGCGGCAGTACATCCGAATATTATGTGGCCCTCAAGTTCAACGACGAGGGTGCCAAGCCTTCGGGGATGCCACCACGGAGCTCTACCAGAACAGTGGAACCATCAGCATCTGGCTGGATGATCAGAACGTGAGCACGGCAACGGTCAATGCGGCCATCACCGATGGTGCCGCCATCATCACCAGTTCCGCGTCCAATCCCTTCACGCAGGAGGACGTGGTCAAGATGGCCCGCCAGATCAATTCCGGTGCACTGCCTTTTGCCCTGACTGTGGACAGCTATTCCACCGTCAGCCCCAGCCTGGGCGAGAACAGCCTGAGCGCCATGGTGCTGGCCGGACTCATTGCCTATGCCTCATCGTGGTGCTGATGACTCTGCTGTATCGTCTGCCCGGCTTCCTGGCCTGCATTGCACTGGCCGGTCAGGTGGCGGCAACGTTGGCTTTCGTCTCCGGCTATTTCCCGGTGTTTGAGAGCTTTACCCTGACTCTGCCGGCATCGCAGGTATCATCCTGGCCATTGGTATGGGCGTGGATGCCAACGTCATCACCGCCGAGCGCATCAAGGAGGAGCTGAACAACGGCAAATCGCTGGATGGCGCGCTCAAGAGCGGCTTTGCCCGCGGCCTGACCCCCATCATTGATGGCAACGTGACCATTGTCATTGTGGCGATCGTGCTGATGGGTGCCTTCGGCCCCTCGGATGGCCTGTTCGCCAAGGCCCTGCACTTCGTGTTCTTCGCTTTTGGGCCCTCCACAGCAGGCACCATCTACGCCTTTGGCTACACGCTGCTGACCGGTGTTCTGCTGAACTTTGTGTTCGGCGTGTTTGCCACCCGTGTGATGATCCGTGGTGCAGCCTCCATCAAGGCCCTGCGGAATCCCTGGCTCTATGGTGCTGTCAAGCCCGGCAAGGAAGTCAAGGAAAAGAAGCCCATCGACTTTGTGGGCCTGCGCAAGCGCTTCCTGACCATCTCCACCTGCCTGATGGCGGCCATCATCCTGTGTGCTGCAGTGTTCGGTGTCCGGCTGGATACGGAGTTTACGGGCGGTGCATGATCACCCTGAGCTATCAGGGTGAGATCAGCACCTCCGAAGTTCAGAAGACCGCCTCCACCGCACTGGAAAACAACGGCCTGACCCTGCAGACCGGCGAGAATGTCGCCACCGGGGAGCAGACCCTGAAGATCTCCATGCCCGGCAACGAGACCGTGACCACCGATCAGGTGGAGAATCTGCTGACCTCCCTGAACGAACAGTACCCGGACAATGCCTTTGCCCAGCTGTCCCTGAGCAATGTCAGCGCTGCCATGGGCACCAAGTTCCTGCAGAAGAGTCTGGTGGCTGTGGTGTTCTCCCTGCTGCTCATCCTGCTGTATATCGGTTTCCGTTTCAAGAAGATCGGCGGCCTGACCGGCGGCCTGATGGCTGTGCTGGCCCTGTTGAACGACCTGATGGTGGTGTTTGGCACCTTTGTGCTGCTGCGCACCCCGCTGGACGGCAACTTTATTGCCGCCATGCTGACCATTCTGGCTACTCGATCAACGATACGGTTGTGGTCTATGACGCATCCGCGAGAACCGTGCCCTGATGGGGAAAAAGACCCCGTTCGAGGAGCTGGTCAACCACTCGGTCAACCAGTCTGCCCGCCGTACCATCATACTACGGTGACCACTGTGA
>ENA-OQAZ01000526-OQAZ01000526.1-human-gut-metagenome-genome-assembly--contig:-NODE-526-length-21001-cov-4.275750_pt1 | contig 21001 bp, 13 predicted proteins | sample MGYA00242737_ERZ504531 | MGnify/ENA primary metagenome ERZ504531 (study PRJEB26092, sample SAMD00036244) | human gut metagenome | host: Homo sapiens | study: EMG produced TPA metagenomics assembly of... | reverse complement strand
CATGCCTTGTGAACCAATTCTGGTCAGGTTGCGGATGCTGCGGTCCACATCATTGTCAATGATACCTTCTACAGAAGATACACATTTATGTTCCATTCGCTAATATAGCTGAAAATACAGCAGTAGAAACACCGCTGCTTAATTTCAGAGCACAACTGGGCTTGGCTCCGTCACAAATCATACCTGTCAGGTTAGCGATCATATTCTGTACGGCAAAAGTGATTTGCTCGTAAGTGCCTCCCATCAAATAAGTGATACCACAGCTGGAACCTGTTGCAGCCACTACACAGCCGCATAGTGCAGACAGACGTCCCAAGCTTTGTTTGATGTAAATCGCTGTCAGGTGGCTAAGTGTCAGTGCGCGGATCAATTCTTCTTCTGATTTATGGTTGTCTTCGGCATAGACTACTACCGGTAAAGTAGCTGTAATTCCTTGGTTCCCACTTCCTGAATTGCTCATGACAGGAATCATAGCTCCCGCCATACGTGCATCGCAAGCTGCCGAGGTATAAGAAAGGATGTGGGTAAATGTATTACTTCCCAATATTTGTTCTTCGCTTTTGCTGCTTTTCAGAATCTTGCCTAATTCGTGACCGTAGTTTCCTTTGAAAGAACGTTCTGCCGCTGCTTTGTTCAAACGTTTGGTCTCAAGAATAAAACGAATTTCATCCAATGGTGTGGTGGTGGCAAAATCGTACACTTTCCGCAAGTTCAACTCCGGCTCTTTTGCATCCTCATTGCAGGTGGAGGTAGTTTGTTTGTTTAGTAAAACTTGGTTGTTTAGGGCCACATATATAAAATTGGTATGCCCGCAAGCAATAATGGCCGTCGCTGTATCACCATCAGCTTCACAGATAATTTCGATATATAACTTTTCTTCTATATTCTCTTTCAGCCCGATAGAGATAGCTTGTGAGTCAATTAGTTTTTTACCCTCTGCTACGGCGTCAGGAGTGCTGTCTTTTAAGACTTCCAATTGATATTCGGATTTTCCGATTAATGCCCCTAAGGCGATAGCGATAGGTAGCCCAATCATTCCTGTCCCCGGGATGCCTACTCCCATGGCGTTCTTAAGAATATTGGCGCTGAGTAAAGCTTTAATCCTTTCAGGTCTTTTACCTAGTGTTTCTGTTGCTTTTGCTACACAAAGGGCTACGGCTATGGGTTCTGTGCACCCGATAGCCGGAACGACCTCGCGATTTATAAGGGCAATGATTTGCTCTCTTTCTGGTTTGGCGATCATAGTAGATAATTATTAAGGGGTCTTGCAAAAATCTTTTTGAAAGTGTGTCAAAACTCGAATAAAACTATCGTTTCGTTTGTCTTTTCCTTTTTGTTGATTTTCAGAATATGCTTTAATGAAGAAATATTCTGAAAGAATAAAATGATAGGTTTATTTAGTTTTGACACTCCTTCGACTTTTGACACACTTTGGTTATTTTTTATAGTTTTGTAATCCGGTCTGGAGGAAATCAACATATTTGTCTATATCCTCATCATATGAATATGATTTATTCAACGGTTTTCCCTCATTGTCAATCAATACATAGAAAGGTTGTGCATTGGCACCGAATTTAGAGCGTTGCAGGTAACTCCATTTATCACCGATCGTGCGTAGTGTACGTTCCTTACCGTTCTCCATCACTTTGATGTGTTCGGGCAATGGAGTTTTGTTATCAACGAACAATGTAATCAGTACATAGTCCTCAGTCATCAACTTGTTTACTTTCGGATCAGTCCATACAGCAGCTTCCATTTTACGGCAATTTACACATCCGTAACCTGTAAAGTCAAGCATTACCGGTTTTCCGGTACGTTTTGCATATTCCATACCGGCATCGTAGTCATCAAACTGCGCATGTACTTCATTGGTGTATAAGTTGAAGTCTTGTGTATTCATGGGAGGAGCAAATGCGCTGACAGCTTTCAAAGGAGCACCCCATAAGCCCGGTACCATATATACAGCAAATGCAAGTGAGATAAGAGCCATAAAAAAACGGGCAACACCTACTTTATCATCATCATCATCGTGAGGGAATTTGATCTTACCCAGCAAATAGAAGCCTAGCAAAGCGAAAATCACAATCCACAAAGCAAGGAATGTTTCACGGTCTAGAATTCCCCATCCATAAGCCAAGTCAGCAACCGACAGGAATTTCAAAGCAAATGCGAGCTCAAGGAAACCTAATACTACTTTAATTACATTCATCCAACCACCGGATTTAGGCATGGATTTCAGCCAAGACGGGAACATGGCAAACAGTGTGAATGGCAACGCTAATGCAAGAGCAAAACCTAACATGCCGATAGCAGGGGCAACTACACTACCTGTAGTGGAAACTTCTACCAACAAAAAGCCGATGATAGGACCTGTGCATGAGAATGAAACCAAAGATAGGGTGAATGCCATCAGGAAGATACTTAACAAACCACTGGTCTGTTCCGCTTTACTGTCTACTGCATTGCTCCATTTTGAAGGAAGAGTAAGTTCGAATGCTCCAAAGAAAGAGGCTGCAAACACAATTAGCATCAAGCAGAAGAATATGTTAAAAATAGCATTTGTGGAAAGTGCATTCAAGGCACTGGCACCGAATATCAAGGTTATGGCAAGACCTAATAATACATAGATCACTAACGATAGAAGCACCATATGTCCATGCATCACGGATTCCTTTCTTTTTGTCTTTGCTACGTTTTAAAAAGAAACTTACCGTCATTGGATGATAGGCCATACACAGGGCGTAAATAAGGCAAGTAATCCACCGATAAACCCGGCAAAGAAGATGTAAATCCATGAACGGTCTTGTTGTGATGTCGTTTCGCCAAATGCGTTCAGCTCTTGGATAACCGGAGTCCAATAATCTTGGACAGCAGTGTCATTGCCGATCAGGGCGGCAGTTGTAGCACTATCTGTTGCGGTAGTTGCAGTAGCTGTTTCCGCTACAGGAACTTCCGTTATGGCTGTTTCTGTTTTTGCGGGTTCAGTAGTCTTGCTTGTAGTGGCAGCGGCAACTCCTTTTCCGGAGAAAGAGAAAGAAACTTCAGTAGGAGGCAGACAGTTTTCATCGTTGCAGGCACCGAATTCCATATAACCTTCTATCATATAGGTAGCGCCCGTTATTTTTAGTTTCTGAATGAAAATGGCAGTGTTCTCAAAGTAACGTAATTTCATTTCAAACACCTTGTCGAAGTTTTCAATTTCTTTACCTTGTGGAGTGAGCTTTCCTACTAATTCTACTCCTTCTATCTTGTCTACGTTGAAAGTAGCGGAGATAGGACCTCCCGAAGGAAGATCAGTGGAATAAACGTGCCATCCGGCATCAATCTTACCAGTGAATACTATTTGTGCTTCCGTATCGGAAATCGTCTTTAACTCGGTTTTGAATTGTACCGGATCTTGAATCTGGGCAACTGCCGGAAGCAATGCCATAACGATTAAGAGGCAACTTAAAAAAAACTTCTTTTTCATTACGTATTATTTAAATTTGGATTAATGTTCATACCGCAAAGTAAGGGATAATATCTTAGATATGCCTCTTTATACCTATATTAATATCGGCAATTGCTGTTTTCAGAATAAAAAAAAAGAGCAAAAAGATAACCTATTGCTCTTTTTGAAGTTCCATAACTTTGTTCCTATATTGGGAGGGAGTCATTCCCACTGAGGATTGGAAAAGGTTATAAAAGGTGGAAATGGAGTTAAATCCCAGCTCTGTAGAAATGGCTTTCAGCGGAGTTTCGTTATTGGGGTCGGATAATAGACGGATAGCTTCTTCAATACGGAAACGGTTTACATAATGAGTGAAGGATAGTTTGGATTGTTCATTGATGATACGTGATAGATAAGTACGGTTAGTTCCTAATATTTCTGCTACTTTGTCTTTTGTTATAAAATTGTCTTTGTAAATTTTTTCTTCTCTCATAATACGCTCTAATGTACGGAAAAGTTCTAAACTTTTCTCGTCGGTGAGTGAGGAGGAAGCATATTTTTCGGAAGTAGAAACCATGGAGGGGGCATTGGTTTCCAATTCTTTTATACGGCGATGCAGTTCCGTTTCTCTTTTGATTGCTTCTTGATTTTGCTTGACTATACTTAAATAAAGTTTGTTTTTACGGTGGTAGAGGTAATAAAGCAATCCTAGAACAATCACAATGATAATAAGAATAAATGTCTGTTGTTGTATACGCTGTTCTTTCTGCATTACATCCAGTTTGCTTTGTTTTATCAAATTTTCCTGCCGCTCAGAGTCGTATTTGAATCGCATTTCACTTAAATCTCTTTCTTTGTCCTTGTTGAAAAGACTGTCGTTTTCCAAACGGAATATTTTATAATATTTCAGTGCGTCATGATATTGGTGCAATTGCTCATAGCAGGTGGACAGATTTTCGTATAGTTCATTGCGATGGATGGCGTTGACGCGTGCATAAGAAATAGCTATTCCTTGTTTTAACAATAAAATAGCTTCTAGTTGTTTGTTTTGCTGCATTAGTATACGTGCATATCCCAAATGGGCATAGACAATAGAGGAAGTTTGTGCCGCCTGTTTGTCCTTCATGCTTTTTTGTAATATTCCAAGGCCTGGCATATTCACCCATATCATATAATATATTGCCAAAGAGATTGTAGGTATGGGCTTGGTCGTAGAAATCATTTTCCAGCATCAATGTTTCGGCTTCATGTATATATTTCATTGCTTCCTCATTCTGTTTCATTAAAAAATACATATAGGCAGAATTTACTGCACCGGAATAAATGATGTATGGATTACGCATACTGTGTCCTAATTCATAACATTCTAATGCGTATTTGATACCGGCTGTATCTTTTTTGAGGTAATAGATGTTTGCTAAATTGCCTAAAAGCAAAGCGTATTGTTGTTGGAAATTATTTTGTTGTGCCAATTGGATACCTTTATAAAGCCATCGTATGGCACGGTAATAATCGGTTTCAATATTTGCAGAGTAGAGTCCGAGACTACCATAGACGGAACAAAGGGTGGAGTCATTATTCAGTTTGGTTGCTAGTTCAAGAGAAAGGTTCAAGTTTTTTTTGGCTATTTTTTCCCGTCCGCTCATCATTTGTGCTTGTGCTTGGTAGATATATGAATAGAGTTGGAGTAGAGGATTTTTAGTCTTGTCCGCTACGTTTTTCATAATCTCGGCGTAAGTGATGGTTTTGGAATAATCTCCTTTATTTAAATAGTATTGGCATAGAAACTTTAATGCATCCCCGTTATCAGGTTCTTTCCTAATGATCTCCAACTGTTTCTCAAGGATGACGGGGCGCTTTTGTGCATGTACACAAAAGGATATTCCCAAAAGTAACAGTAAGAAAAGACATTTTAGTTTCATATGCTTTTTTTCGGTTGAGAGTGCAAATATAATAAAACCTTTAATTTTTCTTGTTCAAAAGTCTTGCATATTTAAAATAAAGTCGTACCTTTGCAACGCTTTCAACAAAAAGCACTTCTGAAAGGAAGTTTTGGAGAGGTGGCAGAGTGGTCGATTGCGGCGGTCTTGAAAACCGTTGTACCGCGAGGTACCCGGGGTTCGAATCCCTGTCTCTCCGCTGGAAAGAATTGCAAAACAAAGAAAATCCCTGTAAATTAATACTTTACGGGGATTTTTTGTTTTTGGTGCATGGCAAAAATAAGCATATCAAAGCATTCTTTCGGTGTACTATTCGGTGTACCTGGTCTTATGCTTACATATGTGATATCCTCATGCTCTCAAAAAAGATCAAGAACTTTTCAAAAAAGACGACGACGTTTTTAAAAAAGAACAGGAACTTTTTTAGTCGTCGTCTTTTTTATTGTTACCAATGCATCGTAAACCGTCATTCTGTGGAGGTACAGACCTTTCATGCGTACTTTTTGCGGGGAAAAAGCCTAAAACACCCTACTTTATATCAAGTCGAAACGATCTATAAGAAAATGGTATGTGGCTGAAAACAAGTAATTTATGTGGAAATATACTTCAAAACATTGTGAGAGTATGAGAGCATGAATGAGAGCAATTTTTTTTATCCTTACTACATAAACCGTTAATAATAAACCTGTTATATATGCAGTGAGGGCATGAGGGTATACATGGCTCGAACTTTTCTTTGGAATATGCAAAACGCTATATTCCACGATATAGGAATATATGCCGTTTTGATAGAGGGGAAATTTTTTATGGTATATAATTCCAATAATCCATATTTGTAATGATTTGAACTATAATTTTACGATCTCCTTCTCGTATTTCGTTGGGAGCATTCTGAGATGCATACGATATTTTTGCGCCCACTCCTTTTGCTTTTAACATTTTATTGGGAACTCCTTTCTTTATAAGTGCATTGACTACAGCGTCTGCACGTTTTTGGGATAGATCCATATTGTATTGTGATGATCCTTTTGCATCAGTACATCCTGTGATGAGATATTTTTTGCTTGTGTCTGTCAGCATAATTTGAGCTATTTCATCAATGATAGTAGCTGCTTTAGGAGTTATTTCTGTTTTATCAAACTCAAAATAGATATTGTTGAATAAATCACATAAAACATTGGGCTGGCTTGGAGTTTCTACAATTTGTTTCATGATTATAGGTTTTTCTATAACTTTTTCTATGATTTTTTCCACATATTGAATTTCCGGTTTGACTTTTAGGGATTTACACCAATGCGCCACATCAATCGAATGCTTCCTTGCCATGAATTGCTATATGTTTGTATGGCATGATGAGGTAGTCTCCTTGGAGTCCTATGCCAATGTTGTCATTAAGCCACATATTCACGCCTATTCCCAATGAAATAGGGATAAGATTTTGTTTATCTTTCCCTTCTTTAGTATAATCATTTGATAGATTCCATCCCATCTCCTCACTGTTGAATTCTTCCATCCCCTTATAGTTGATCTTAAAATTCTTGTACATATAGTTGGCTCCCATCCGTAGGAAGGATCAATATAATTTGAATGGAGATATTCACCTAGACGCCACTGTAAACCGATTCCTGCCATACCTAGCCATCTTGATTCTTTACCGTTACGGACAGGATCGGAACTGTAGTCTAATGTTCCTTGTAAATCTAGATAAAAATGAGAGTTAAGTTCACGAGCAAAATATAGATTTCCTCCAAAAATAAAATCTTTTTTATTAGTACCTACAGTGTAACCGCCTTTATTATTAGTATGGAAATTAATGACATTAAAACGTGTCATTTGAAGTCCGGTTGCGCCTATACCTATTTCCCATGCTTTTTTATTATTATCGGCTGCTCCATTCTTTGCATTTTGTTGTGCATTTATAGGTAAACCGAAACATAATACTGAGGTAAAGCATAGTATGAGATGGATTTTATGTATATATATTTTCTTCATATTTTTATTCTTCATAGATAACTTGTACTTCGGGCAACTCATAAGAGCTGCTATAGTTTTCAATAATAAATGTTTTTTCATCCTTTCCTTTTCGGAGATAACCTTGATAATATCTATAGAAATATGAACTGTTGCCACTGTCAATGTATATGGATGAATTTAAAAATGGTGCGAATACTTTGAACGTTGGAACTTCTGCAGAAGATCTGTTATTAGAGCTTGATGCTTCTTGTGAGCCAGCTGTTGAGGTATATCTGAATGTGATATATGCCATTTTAAGTTTGCTGGCTTCTTCTTCAGTATATGCTATCGGTTCTACATAGTCCATTCCATTTTCTTTAACGACACGTGTGGTCGATGATTTGTAAATTCTTGTAAAGTCTATTTTTGAAAAATCCAATTCACCTTCAGCAGATGAGAAACTGGGTGCTTCTCCATTGGATATTATTTTTAATTTTAATGTTTTTAGCGTAGGTCCCATTTGATAAGGAGCTAATAAACAAACACCATTCCATTGGAAAGTTTCTCCATAATAAGGTTCTCTAGCTTTTACAGTGTAATAAACGTCACTTCCATCCCAATATTCAGATTGATTGTTTTTGAATTTTCCGGGATTTTCTTGAATGAACCGATAGGTATAAATATAGTAATAATATCCTCCATTATTTGAACTATAACTTTGGTTTGAATATAGTTTTTTGTCTGGCAAAATACTGTTGGGATTATTTTTGTCAGAGACTCTATATGCGTCTAAATTCCTTGAACCACTATTAGGTAAATAAGAAGGGATATTTTGCCATTGGTCTTCCGGATTAACTTTTCGTTGTATATAGAAATATAGATACTGATAATCGTATAATGAATTTGAATTATCGCGGAGGATCATTCTCATGCGTACTCTATTAGGAACATATGTGTTTTTAGCGGATTCTTGCGGCAACTTTCCGGCTAGGGTTACTTCTTTTACCGTTCCCCAGCGTAAGTTTATGTCTTGTATTTCGGGTAAATCTTCTTTAGGTACAATAAACTCTCCGTTTTCATTGGTAATGTAAGTTTTTTCCGCATTGATACCCGGCATGCCTTTTACTTGAGCTTTTGGTGCGATTTGTCCAGTTTCATCATATACTTTATAGAGTACACCTCCATCAGTTGTGCGTACATATTCACCATATTCTGATTGAGAATATTGTGCAATAACATTAGGTATGCCCTTAATGATGGTAACTTCTGTTCCCGGTTTTCCTGGTTCTCCGGGTTTGCCGTCTTTGCCATCTTCTCCGTCTTTGCCATCTTTCCCGTGTAGATAGTCATAAAAATCCTTTAACGTATTTTTTTCACAGTCCCATACTCCACCATTTTTGTGGTCAATAAGTGCATCTGTTGTACCGCAAAATTTAGCTAAGTCATTTTTCCACAGTTCATGTGCTGACAAACCATTGCTTCCGTTTATTCCGTCTTTACCAGCTAAATAATTGAAAAAATCATATTCTGAAACTTTGTCAGAAGGCCATTTTTGTCCTGGATTTTTAGGATCATTCATATTGCCTGTTCCTACAGTTTCTTTCCATAGTTCATAAGCGGATTTTCCATTGTTACCATTTGTTCCACTGAGGTAAGTGTAAAAATCTGCCATTGTAATTTTATCTTTGGACCATGCTGAATTATTTTTGTCTTTGATTTTATCATTTTTGACGTCATTTACCCATAATTCGTATGCAGATGCTCCGTTAACTCCTTTTTCTCCTTGAGCTTTTATTCTTGTATCAGTAGTACCTATCCACCAATTTCCGTTATTACCTATATGGGGAGATACGCCATCATCTCCTTTCTCTCCTTGAGCTTTTATTCCTGTATCGGTGGTGCCTATCCACCAGTTCCCATTTTTTATCACCGGGGTAAGTCCGTCCGCTCCTTTATCACCTTGTTCTCCTTTGGGACCTTGCACTGCAATCCCTGTATTGGATGTGCCTATCCACCAGTATCCGTCTTTAATGAAAGGGGTTAATCCATCGCTTCCTTTTTCTCCTTGAGCTTTTATTTTTGTATCGGATGTATTGATCCACCAGTTTCCATTAGGACCAATATAAGGGGATGTTCCGTCTTTACCATTTTCTCCTTTTTGACCTTGAGCCGGAAAATTTGTATCACGATTGCCAATATACCAATTACCATTTTCACCAACATGTGGAGTAATACCATTTTCACCATCTTTCCCTTTTAAATATAAAAAGAAATGTTCCATTGTTGTTTGGTCTTTGGGCCAATTTATATTGTCACCGGCAACAGATTGTTTCCATAATTCATAGGCGGAAAATCCGTCTTTGCCATTAATTCCATCCTTTCCATCTTTGCCGATAGCTTTGATTTTTGTATCTTTATTGCCGATATACCAATTCCCATTTTCGCCAATATGAGGTGATTCTCCGTCTCTTCCGCTAAGAAAATCCCAAAAATCGGCTTCTGTATTTTTTGAAGAAGGCCAAATGAGCGAAGGGGCATGAGGGTTGGTGACATTACCTTGGGTGATCAGGATTTTCCATTGATCGTATGCAGACATTCCATCTTTTCCTTTGTCTCCTTTTTCTCCTTTAATATAAACTAAAAAGTCTGCTAAATCAACTTGGGTGGAAGGCCAGTTTATATGACCGGTTTCAACTTCTTCTTTCCATATCTCATAAGCGGATTTGCCATTGGTTCCCTGAGGACCTTGGGGTAATTCAAAATCAATACTGCTGCACGAGAAAAAAAAATGTGCAAAGTAGCACTGATAATACATAAATTTTGCATTTCTTCTTTGTATACATGACTGTAAATTATTAAAAATGAATTGTTCTTTGTTGTTACATATTGGATAAACTCCGTTCTGCTTTATTGAATATTGTATCGTTGGGGGGCATGCAATTTTATATTTTAGGTTATTCTGCTGTGTGCGATTTACATTATAATAATATTCACATTTTATTTGGGTGCAAAGTTCTATATTTGGTACTAAAAAGAAGTTGCGTATTTAAAAGATTTGTTTGCATATAATCAGTTCTTTCTTTTATATCTGCATAAAAAGGTTTCCTATTTTTCTAAATGTTCGTTTTGGGATAGTTTTAAATGGTAGATGCTTTATATGATTTTACAGAGGGGTATATGTGATAAGTTTTCCATATATTGATGGTGGATTATGATTAGGTTTTGTGATATTTGTTATTATAGATGTATAGAAACTCTTAAAATAGATCCATATACCGAGATCAGGAAACAAACTTATTATTAGCTTTAGTGTGTATGATGGAGATAAGTATATTCATAATTTTCAGGATGCGGGATGTTTGTTTAATCGTTTGCAGAAACTGAATATGTTTCAAGAGAAGGTGTATCTCTTGATTCTTCTCCTTTTTTACGTATTTCGTTAGGAGTAGCTCCGATATTTCTTTTACAGTAGGTTGTAAAATGGGAGAAAGTCTTGAATGATAGTCCAGCATTATTTGTTTGATGGGTAAAGTACTTTTTTTTAATTTGAATTCAATTTCATAAGATGTTTGTTTTTGTAACCATTGATATGGTGTATCTCCATGGAAGTTTTTTTTGAATAACTGTGTGAAAACAGTATCATTATATCCACATAAAACAGCTAGTTCTTTGGCTGTTCTGCAAGCTTTGTAATGTGTCATGACGGATACGAAGAATTGAAGGTCGTTAGATAGCGCATCACGGAAAATGGAGGCAATTTCATTCTTCTTATAGCAAATTTTAAATAATGAGAACAATTCATATTCTTTGGCTCGATGTAAGTCGGGAATTTCTGTTCCATTTTTCATGTAATCGACCAGCAAATCTAAGTAGGAACGCATTAACGGATAAATGGGAAGGACTTCTACCGGTTTTACTTCTTCGATGGATATATCTTGCAGATACTCTATTGTTCTGCTATGTAGATAAGGAGCCACAATATTACATGCATGAATGACAAGTTGTACTTCATCCATTGCCTTGATTTTACATTGATGCAGGCTGCTGATGAAGAAAAATTCATTCTGCATTGCCATCAGAGGCATGGATTCTATATGATCTCTGAATAGGCATAATGATCCTTTTAGAACAAAACAAACTTGAAATTCATGGGTTTCGTTCAAGTTTTGGATAATCTCTCCTTTACTTATATGAAGACACCTGAATTGGCTGAATCTGGATAGCGCAAGAGGATCACGGTATAAATTCTTTAGTAAAAATAGCATTTCCATACATTATAAACATTTTAAGATAAAAAAAGTTTTGATACATCTATCCCGGACAAATATAACTTGATATTTAAAATGTTTTAAAGCTATAGGAGGAATATGCAACTAAATCATTGCTAATATGAAATTGAATCTTCTGTTTAAGAAAGAGTTTATCAACATATGAAATTATAAGGTATTTAAGGCCGGATGCTTTGGATGGTAGCTTATAAAGTGGAAGATGTTTACTGATTTTTTTATGAGTGAATGTAAATAAGTGATTTGGAATGGAGATAAATCTAAGGATCTTTTTCTTATTGCAATGAACAATAAGGAAATTACAAATAAAAATCCGAATATAAGGCCGCTCATGTGATACTGATTACTAAGTATCGATTATATAAGTATTCCCCATCTTCGGGAGTATGGTTCAAAGTACAAAGCAACCATTGGCATAATGGATTATTTGTGTCGTGGGAACAATAGAAGTAAATAAGGAATGACGGACTACCTATAAGTAGGGTAAGTACTGTCAGAATCTCTATTGTTCTATGATGAAGTGTCTTGTTCACAGGCATTTCATGATGTGTCAATTTAATCATGCTTGCTTTTTTTACAAAATTGGTTATAGAAATACATACTGATAATACCTATTAATGGTGATAATTTTCGGCTTTATACCTAAAAATAAGTACTCGTGTATTTTATGATGTATATGATTATCAGTAATAAAACCCCAATTTTTAGGTATTGTGTACTCTTGGTGGCAAGGGTAACTTTGCAACAAATTTGAAAACATAAAATAATAACTATTAATCAATAAAACTAAAGTATTATGAAATTGAAAAACTTTTTAGCGATGATGGCTATTGCATTGTGTGCAGTAGCATGTAGTGACAATGATGATAAAAAGGAAGATACCGTGATTCCGGCTCAGGAGGTTGCTGGTATTTACAATGGAACATTATCACTCTCAGTATCAGGAAATGATCAAGGAACGTCAGACAGTCAGGTGAAAATTACTGCGGAAGAAGGGGGAACTGTTCAAGTTCTTCTAGTTGGCGGTGCTGGTGAAGGAATGATGTCATTGCCGGATATTGCTATACCTGGAATTAAAGTGCATACCTCCGATAATGTCACTTATATTTTGCCGGAAAGTGCTGTTGATGTAACTGTTGGTTCTGTAAAATATACAGGAAGTTTACAAGGAACGATTAAGGATGAAAAGGCTGATCTGATCTTTACACTAAAGCCGGGAGCCATGCCTATGGCTATTACTGCGACTTTTGTAGGCACTAAATAGCATGAAAAGATATCTCTCTATTATAACCATACTGGGAATGATGCTTTTGCCATTCTCGGCATGTGATGGTATTTTGGAAGGAATATATGATAGTCCTGCTGCTTCGGATAGTAATGAATTGGGTTTTATAAGAACAGACCTTCTACCCATTCGGTACTATTTATATTGATGCTACTGATTATAGACGTTGGACTTTTATCGATTTCCATACACAAAAAGTAGATTCTGTAAATGTGACGGATTCTGAACAGAAAGAACCGGAGGAATGGGATATTGCTGTCCATCGTTATGATGTTAAAACCAATGCTGGAGCAGTATTGGAAACCGGTTTCACAGGTTTTTCCGCTTTACGGAATGCGGATGCGATGCCCGAAGGAGCCTATGTGGAGGATGTTTGGACTACCGCTAAGATAGCCATTGATATGTCAGGTATGATGGATGGTAATATTGTTTATATGGCATCCTATTATAATGAAGAACTATCCAAATGGTTGAATGTTGATAAAAGTAATATGCCACCTACCTATACTCTTTCAAACAAGGTTTATATGGTAAAGCTGAAAGATGGAACTTATGCGGCTGTTCGTCTCACAAATTATATGAATGCTAGTGGTGTAAAAGGCTTCATGACTATTGATTATATTTATCCGTTTGAATTGTAAACCGACATACGATATGCATAGACTACTCAGAAACGTGTGCTTGATACTGTGTTGGCTGATGGCGGTATCAGTATCAGCACAACGAATTATTTCGGGAACTGTATTTGATGAAAATAAAGAACCTCTGACGGGAGCAACAGTTTCCGTAAAAGAAAAAGTAACTTTGGGAACCACTACGGATACACAGGGAAAATACATGTTGAAATTACCCGATAATAGAGAATATACTCTACAGGTTTCATACATGGGGTATATCTCGCAGACTCATAAAGTGTCTGTCAGTAAAACAGGTAAAGTTGATTTTATACTGAAAGAAGATGCTGTAAATATGGAAACTGTAGTTGTAACGGGAACCCGTACTCCGAAACTCCTGAAAGATGTTCCCATTGTAACTCGTGTCATTACTGCCGATGAAATAAAAAAAGTAGATGCTACCCATATTGGAGATTTACTTCAGGCAGAACTGCCGGGAATTGAATTCTCTTATTCCATGGACCAGCAAGTTTCTCTCAATATGCAAGGATTTGGTGGAAATGCTGTACTTTTTCTGGTTGATGGTGAGCGTCTGGCAGGTGAGACTTTGGATAATATAGACTACAACCGATTGAATATGAGCAATGTGGAGCGTATTGAAATTGTAAAAGGTGCGGCTTCTTCACTCTATGGTTCGAATGCGGTAGGAGGAGTGGTAAACATCATAAGTAAAGTGCCTGCGGAGCCTTGGACTGTGAATCTCAATGGACGTTACGGGGCTTATAATGAGCAGCGTTATGGAGGAACAATAGGTTTCAATGTTGGAAAATTCAATAGTGTGACTAATGTACAGCATACCCAAGTAGATGAAAAAGATTTGGCAGATGGAAAAACAAATGAGGAAACGGAGGATTGGGCATTTAAAAAGGTGTATGGTGATAAAACTTGGAATTTCAAAGAACGTTTGGTCTATACTGCTAATGACCATCTGAAACTGACGGCACGTGCCGGATATTTTTTTCGTGAACGTGAGAAGTCACAGACTAGTAAAGACCGTTATCGCGACTTCAGTGGTGGGGTGAAAGGAAATTATGTATTGGATAAAGATAAGGATCTGGAAATAGCTTATTCTTTCGACCAGTATGATAAGAGCGACTACTTGCCGCAAGATGCTAATGATGTACGTGATTATAGTAATGTACAACATTCGGTTCATACTTTTTATAATCATACTTTTGTCGGTAAGCATATTCTCACCGTGGGTGGTGATTATATGCGTGATTATTTAATGTCCTATCAGTTTGCCAATAATGGAAGTAAACATCAGTATACAGTGGACGGCTTTGCACAGTTTGACTGGAACCCGACGAAATATTTCAATGTCATCACAGGATTACGTTTTGATTATTATTCAGATTCCGATATTAATCATTTCTCTCCCAAATTAGGACTGATGTATAAAATAGGAAACTGTTCATTGAGAGGTTCCTATGCCGGTGGTTTCCGAGCTCCTACTTTGAAAGAAATGTATATGAATTTTGATATGGCAAGTATTTTTATGATTTATGGTAATCCTGACTTGAAGCCTGAAACCAGCCATAATTTTTCTCTTTCGGCAGAATATATGAAAGGTCGTTATAATTTGACGGTGACAGGTTTCTATAATGTAGTTGATAATCGTATCACTACGGCGTGGAGTGAGGCGTTGAAAGGACAGGTATATACCAATATATCAAATATCAGGATATCCGGTGCCGAGGCAAATGCTTCCGTCAAATATCCTTGTGGACTGTCGGCACGTTTATCTTACGCCTATACACACGAGAATATAAAGAAAGGGCAACCTGTCATTTCAAGTACTCGCCCGCATACGGCTACTGTCCGTCTTGAGTATGACAAGCATTGGAAGAACTATGCGTTTAATGTTGCTTTGAACGGACGCTTTCTGTCCAAGGTGAATACGGAGGAATATACTTCGAACACTTCTTATGAAGAAACTGAGAAGGTGACCTATCCGGCGTATACAATGTGGAAGCTTACGTTGTCTCAGAAAGTATGGAAAGGTGTTGATATGACTTTGGCGGTAGACAACCTGTTTAATTATGTCCCTTTCCGTTATTATAATAATTCGCCTGCTACTAAAGGAACAACTTTTTCAGCCGGTTTGTCATTGGATATAGAACAATTGTTCAAATGAAATTTGGCTGCTAATACTAAATAAACTATGTGATTTAAATAAAGATATGAAGAAGAAACAATTATTGATTGGCGGAGGGATAGCAGTCATCTTGCTGCTTTTGTTTGGTGTATGGAATCTTTGGTTCAGTGCAACTAAAGTGGCTTTCATCAACTATCAGGTAATCAGTTTAGGGCAGATATCTAAAGCTAATGACAACTCATTTATTAAAATCAGTGAACTGAGCACAGATGATCTGAACCGATTGGCCGGTTATGATATGGTATTTATCAATGCCATGGGATTAAGGATTACTGAAGAGCAACGTGCGCAAATACAAAAGGCAGCCGATGGTGGTCTGCCGGTATTGACTACTGCCGCTACCAATCCTGCAAACAAGATTATTTCATTGGATTCCATCCAAGCGGATATATTGAAACATTATCTGTCTAATGGAGGACGTCGTAACTATCGCAGTATGCTGAATTATGTGCGTGTGCATATTGATAAAAAACTATTCTCTGTGTCTGAACCGGAAGCCGTAATGAAACGTGCCGATGATGTGCTTTATCACATGGACCAAAGAAACCCGAAGACGAAGAGTTGGGTTTCAATACGGTAGCCGGATACAATACTTTTCTGCAACATAACGGCTTGTGGAAAGAGAATGCTCCGCGTATTATTGTGACCGGTCCGATGGGTGAACCTTCCGGGCTTATTGCTAAATTGGAGGAAACTGGCAATATGGTTTATCCTATACGTTCCATGCGTTCTTTTATTCAGAACCATGGAATTGATTCTGTCCGTCCGTCTGCTATTATCAATATGGCGCATGGACGTATGGGTGAACCTATTGTAGATTATCTGGCGAAACAGAATATACCGCTTTTCTCTCCATTGAATGTAAATCGCTTGGTAGAGGAGTGGGAGAGGGACAAGATGGGGATGAATGGCGGCTTTATGTCACAAAGTATTGTTACTCCCGAGATAGATGGAGCTATCCGTCCTTTCGCTCTTTTTGGACATTATAAGGATGAGGAGGGTTTGCAACACGCTTATGCTATTCCAGAACGCTTGGAAACTTTTGTAGAAACAGTTAATAACTATATTGCTCTGCAGCGTAAACCCAATAGTGAGAAACGCGTTGCTATTTATTATTATAAAGGTCCTGGTCAGAATGCACTGACTGCGGGTGGTATGGAAGTGGTTCCTTCACTTTATAACTTGTTGCAGCGTATGAAACGCGAGGGCTACAAGGTGGACGGTTTGCCTACCTCTTCGAAAGAATTGGAACAGATGATACAATCTCAAGGAGCCGTATTTGGTTCGTATGCCGAAGGAGCTTTTGATCGGTTTATGGAAACCGGCAAGCCCGAACTCATAACAAAAGAACAATATGAGGGTTGGATAAAGAAATCCATTCGTCCTGAAATGTATGCCGAAGTAATAGCTGCCAATGGTGAATTTCCCGGAGCATATATGACTACTTCCGACGGCCGTTTAGGAGTAGCTCGTTTGCAATTTGGAAATGTGGTGCTCTTGCCACAGAATGCGGCCGGTAGTGGGGATAATGCATTTAAAGTAGTACATGGAACCAATGCAGCTCCTCCACATACTTATATTGCTTCTTATCTGTGGACACAATTCGGATTTAAAGCTGATGCGTTGATTCATTTCGGTACTCATGGCAGTTTAGAGTTCACTCCGCGCAAACAAGTTGCTTTGTGCAGCAATGACTGGTCCGACCGTCTGGTAGGTGCATTACCTCATTTTTATATTTATTCCATCGGCAATGTAGGTGAAGGGATGATTGCTAAGCGTCGTTCGTATGCAGGATTGCAATCTTATCTTACTCCACCTTTTATGGAAAGTAGTGTCCGCACCATTTATCGTGAACTGACTGAGGCTGTCAAAACATACAATAATTTACTTCCGGTCGATGGGCAGGCTGTACTGTCTACCGGAAATAAAGACGCTTTGAACCGTGCTTCATTGGCGGTAAAGAAACTCACGGTGAAATTGGGCATCCATCGTGAATTGGAATTGGATAGTCTTCTTACTGTTCCTTATGCCGAGGAAGATATTCAGCGTATAGAAAATTTTGCAGAGGAATTGGCAAATGAGAAGATTACAGGTCAGTTGTATACAATGGGGATTCCTTATGAACCATTCGTATTACTTCCAGTGTGTATGCTATGGCTACCGAGCCGATAGCCTATAGTCTGTTGGCATTAGATAACTACGTAATCGTGCGGACGGACAGGTAGAGAAACATCGCACTCTTTTTACTCAGCGTTATTTAGAACCTGCACGTGATTTGGTCACTCGTCTGTTGGCTGATCCATCGTTGGCTTCTGATGAATTGATTTGCCGTATTACTGGCATTACTTCCGATGAACTTGCTAAAGCACATGAAATCAATAAATCCCGTAATACTCCTCAAGGCATGATGGCCATGATGATGGCATTAGCTGAAGAAGCTCCGGCTGAGGCTAAAACACATGCTGATATGAGCAGTGGAATAATGCAGGCTGACCAAAGCGGATGTTCGAAAAGGAATAGCATATCCGGGTCTATGAAAGAGAAAATGAAGGAAATAGCGAAAGGTATGAATCCTGAGAAAGCTATGGAACTTGCAAAAAAAATGGGTGCAAGCCCTGAAGCTTTAAAGAAAATGGAAACAGGAATGTACAAGAGCCGTGCTGTAGGTATGAATACACTGGCCAAAGATACGGTTACAATGAAAACAACTTCTCGAGGAAAACGTGAAAAAGCGGATAGTGATAAATTCGGAGGCATGGAAGCGATGATGAAAGCTATGATGTCCAAGAAAAAAGAATATTCTAAAGAGGAGATGAATTTTGCTTTGGCTGTCGTGGAAGTAGAACGTACCTTGAAGAATGTGGGCAATTATAAGAGTGCTCTTTTGGAAAGTCCGGAAAGAGAATTGACCTCTATGGTGAATGCGTTGAACGGAGGATATACGCAGCCTTCACCGGGTGGTGATCCCATCGCCAATCCTAATACATTACCTACAGGACGAAATCTTTTCGCTATCAATGCTGAAGAAACTCCGTCGGAATCTGCATGGGAAAAAGGAAAACAATTGGCTGACAACACTATCGAAATGTATCGCCGTCGTCATAATGACTCTGTTCCTCGTAAAGTAAGTTATACATTATGGAGTGGAGAATTTATAGAAACCGGCGGTGCTACTATTGCACAGGTGCTTTATATGCTGGGTGTAGAGCCTGTTCGTGATACGTTTGGGCGTGTGACGGATCTTCGTCTGATTCCTTCTGCTGAATTAGGCCGTCCTCGTATTGATGTGGTAGTGCAGACTAGTGGGCAGCTGCGAGACATTGCTGCTTCACGTCTGTTTCTTGTTAATCGTGCCGTAGAGATGGCTGCCAATGCTAGAGAAGATCAATTTGAAAATCAAGTAGCAGCAGGTGTTGTGGAAGCTGAACGTGTATTAATAGAAAAAGGTCTGACTCCAAAAGAGGCCCGTGAAATGTCTACTTTCCGTGTGTTCGGAGGAGTGAATGGTAATTATGGTACGGGTATACAAAGTATGGTGCAATCTGGTGACCGTTGGGAAAGTGAAAAGGAAATCGCCGATGTTTATTTGAATAATATGGGTGCTTTTTATGGTAGTGAAAAGAATTGGGAAACTGTTCGCCAATTTGCTTTGGAAGCTGCTTTGACACGTACGGATGCGGTTATTCAGCCACGTCAAAGCAATACATGGGGTGCATTAAGTCTGGATCATGTGTATGAATTTATGGGAGGTATGAATCTTGCTGTCCGTAATGTGACCGGTAAAGATCCTGATGCGTATCTGAGCGACTATCGTAACCGTAACAATGCCCGTATGCAAGAGGTGAAAGAAGCTATTGGTATAGAGAGCCGTACCACAATATTCAATCCTGCTTATATTAAGGAAAAAATGAAAGGGGAGGCCGGCGCAGCTAATACTTTTGCTGAGATTGTGCAAAATACGTATGGTTGGAATGTCATGAAACCTCAGGTTGTTGATAAGGAAATGTGGAATGAGATATATGATGTGTATGTAAAGGATAAATTTAACTTGGGAGTGCAGGATTATTTTGAAAAGCAGAACCCTGCCGCTTTGGAAGAAATGACTGCGGTAATGATGGAAACTATCCGTAAAGGAATGTGGCAGGCTAGCGGGCAACAGATAGCGGATATTGCCAAACTACATACCGATTTGGTGAATAAATATAAACCGTCTTGTTCTGGTTTTGTTTGTGATAATGCTAAATTACGTCAGTTCATAGCTTCTAAAACGGATGCACAGACTGCATCCCGGTATAAGGAAAACATCAGTCAGATACGTGAAGTTGCTGCTTCAAAAGAGCAAAAGGGTATGGTGATGAAAAAAGAAGAGATGAATACAGTCGGTACGGAACAACAGACGAATACGGTAAGCAATACTGTTGTTTGTGTTGTAGTGGTGGCTGCTGTTCTTGTTTTAATTGTATTGGTGCGTTGTCGCCGTAAAAAAATGCAGGAATAACAGGCTATGGAAACAGTTGTAGTTGTTCTTATGATATTGGTCTGTTTCAATTTTATGATGAAACAGACATTTCGTAAACGAGGATCGGTTGCAGCAATAGCTGTTGTAGCCACCCTCTTTGTGGGACTGATGTGGCCATATGCTATTCAGCAGTCTAAGACACAGATTGCTGATTGGTTGGCAAATGTCCAATTGATGCTTGACACTTCGGTGGTGCTTACAGTGGAAGTTGCCTTACAGATGGCTTTTTGTATGTTGGCTGTTCATGTGCTTACTACAGGGCCTGTTAAGAAACGTACTCTTTTGGCTTACCGTGCTTTACGTTGGTTTCCGGGGATTTTGATATTTCCTGTCTTGTTTAGCGGATTAGTATATCTTATCTTCTCTTTTCCGGGTGTTTCCTTTTCTCTTGTCGCATGGAGTATGGCGGCAGGTGTATTGATATTGATTTCTGCAGGCACATTGTTTCTTCGTTATCTTTTGCCGGAAAAGGAATTACGGTTGGAGCTATTGTTCCTCACTAATGCATTGACCGCCATATTGGGAATTATTGCTACTGTAAATGGTCGTACCGCCGTAACAGGTGTAAGCGAGGTGGATTGGGGGCATTGACCGGCTTGATAATTATGCTGGCAGGTGGAGGACTCATTGGATTGGTTATATATAAATATAGACGAATAAAAACAAACATTTAAAACTTACTGACATTATGAATCTATATCAGACATTCTGTTTTGGATTTCGAACGGACTTTTAGTCCCTGTTGTTGTATTGCTT
>ENA-OQAZ01000525-OQAZ01000525.1-human-gut-metagenome-genome-assembly--contig:-NODE-525-length-21003-cov-1.514802_pt1 | contig 21003 bp, 29 predicted proteins | sample MGYA00242737_ERZ504531 | MGnify/ENA primary metagenome ERZ504531 (study PRJEB26092, sample SAMD00036244) | human gut metagenome | host: Homo sapiens | study: EMG produced TPA metagenomics assembly of... | reverse complement strand
TATTCAGTAGCCACTGTCCCGCGAGGTGTTTTGACATGAATATGTCAAATCCCGAGACATACAAGCCAAAATGCCATCACCGAAGGTGATTTTTATGCATTTTGCTCGTAACTGTGAAGGTACTGAACAGTTACTAATATTTTTAAAAACTTGGAAACGATGATGGTGCTGACCATTTACAGGCGGCAACTATGCGGAGGATCCATGAAATCTTATCCGAAGCTGTATGAATATGCAGATGTTATACAGCTGTCTGTTTGTATGTCTGTTTTTCCACAGGTATCTGATGTTCAGTTTTATTCCCAATATTCTATAATTTAATGAGCCGAGAGACAGGGAACGTATAGCTGTATTTTATGGTGGTATGCCGTTTCATCGGACAGAAGAGGAGAAAAAAGAAACTATGAACAACACACATGCATCACGGACACGGTATCTGGTGGAACTGGCACTGATGGTGACCATTATTTTCGTTATGGCATTTACCCCGCTGGGATATTTCCGGACACTTGGATTATCTATTACGTTTCTGACGGTACCGGTAGCAGTTGGGGCGATGATTCTCGGACCAGTGGGCGGTGCGATCTGCGGACTGGCATTCGGTATCACCAGTTTTATGCAGTGCTTCGGTATGGGCGCTTTCGGAACCATGTTATTCAGCATCAATCCGCTGGGAACCGCAGTGGTATGTATCGTTCCGAGACTCCTGGAAGGATGGATCACAGGACTGATTTTTAAAAGCGGTCCGCGGAAAAATGAAAAATGTGCTATCTGGTGGCGAGTCTTGCTGCCCGCTTTTGAACACTCTGTTTTTTATGAGTACGCTTGTGCTTGATTTTTTATCATACAGATTATATCCAGGGATTTGTGACATCTCTGGGAGTGAGTAACCCGTTTACCTTTGTTGTGGCATTCGTCGGTGTACAGGGACTGATCGAGGCGATCGTCTGCTTTATCCTGGCAGGAGCAATCTCAAGAGCGCTGAGTGCGGCATTACACAGAATCTAAGCAATAATTAGAGGATATAAAACAAGAACATTTTACATGATAAGAAGCATGCCGGAAGATTTCGGGAAGGAAGTCCGGCATGCTTCTTGTATCAGGATATATATATTTATCAGGAGAGTGAGAGTAATGAAGGGAATACGTGAAATAGCAATAACGGATATGCCGGAGGTTCCATCGGTAATGTCCAGAGTGACGAGGCAAAAACCGGTGTGACTGTACTTTTATTTGATAAGAAGGGTGCGGTTGTCGGAGTGGATATCAGTGGTGGAGGACCGGCATCCAGGGAAACTCCGCTGACTTCTCCGGTTACAGCGGATAACCCGATCAACGCGATCGTTTTATCCGGCGGATCTGCCTATGGACTGGCAGCAGCAGACGGTGTGATGCGTTGCCTGGAAGACCACGGAATCGGGTTTGAGACAGGTTATGCCAAGGTTCCGCTGGTGTGCCAGTCCTGTATCTATGACCTGGGTTACGGAAGTGCCACTGTCCGGCCGGACAGTGCAATGGGATATGCGGCCTGCGAGAAAGCGCTGGCAGGCGGCAATCCTTCCTGCGGCAGTGTGGGCGCCGGAACCGGTGCTACAGTAGGTAAGATCTGTGGCATGGAGCGTGCGATGAAATCCGGTCTCGGTATGTATGCCGTAGAGCTGGGAGAGCTTCGGATGGCAGCTGTTGTAGTGGTCAATGCATTGGGGATATTCTTTGATCCATCCACCGGAAAAAAGATCGCCGGACTTCTTACGGCAGATGGAACGTCTTTTGGTGACAGTTGCGAAGAACTCTGGAAGATGGGGAGGAGAGAGAATCTCTTTACCGGCAATACAACGATCGGAGCAGTGTTCACTAACGGAAAGTTCAATAAAGCACAGATGAATAAGATCGCATCCATGACCAGAAATGCCTATGCACGGTGCATCAACCCTGTAGGAACCATGGCAGACGGCGACAGTATCTACGCGGCATCCGCAGGAGATGTGGAAGCGGATCTGAATGTAGCGGGAACCCTGGCAGCATATGTGATGGAACGGGCGATTGTGGCAGCGATCCGGTAATATTCCACGAGGCGTTTTTCGTGAGCGAAGGTCACAGAAAACCCGGGCCATATCGTACGAATCTATGCGATCAGCATAGATTCGGTGTATCGCGCAGCGTGATGCCTGGAACGGAGTAAACAGTAACACAGACGGGATATCATGCGGACTTAAGACGCAGAGAACAGTTGACAACCTTCCATAAAACAGCGTATACTATATAAGAATATGGCGTTGCTGAGGTCTCTGATAAAGCCGGAGCCTGCAGCAGCGAAAACACGAGGGAGGAAATGAATATGAAAAAGAATAACAGTATCAAAACTGTGGTAGCCATCGGTATCGGCGCGGCTCTGTTCTTTGTGCTGGGACGTTTTGTGGCGATCCCGAGCCCGGTTCCGAACACCAACATCAGTCTTCAGTATGCAGTACTGGCTCTGCTGGCTGCTATGTACGGTCCGGTAGCCGGTGGTCTGATCGGTTTCATCGGTCATACACTGGTGGATCTGTCCTGGGGTGGAATCCCGTGGTGGAGCTGGGTGATCACATCTGCATTTGTCGGTGTGGTTGTAGGAGCATTCGCCAGAAAGCTGAATGTTCAGGAAGGTGATTTTGGTAAAGCAAAAGCAGCAGTATTTGCAATCGCAAACGTAGTTGCTCATGTCATCGGATGGGTTGTAGTGGCTCCGGTACTGGATATTCTGATTTATGCGGAACCGGCAAAAAAAGTATTTGCACAGGGTGCATTTGCTGCAATATCCAATACGATCACCGGTGTGGTAGTAGGCGGACTTCTGATCCTGGCTTAATACAAAGACCATTGCCAAAAAAGGATCCCTGGATCAGGAATAAAATCAGTTACTGATTATTACGAAAAAGCTTTCTCATAAAGTCTCAGAGGCTTGTGAAAAAGCTTTTTCTTTTGTAAATAGTAAGACGAGGTAGAGAAAAACGTGACAAACAAACAATCCCCTGTTATTTCATTTAAAAATTATTCCTTTCAGTATCGTGCCCAGAAACGACCGACTTTAACAAATATCAATCTGGATATCTATCCGGGTGAGAGAGTTCTGATCGCGGGTCCCTCCGGTTGCGGAAAAGTACCCTGGCGGGCTGTATCAACGGACTGATCCATGTTCCAATCCGGGCATAGCAACCGGCGACTGATCATCGATGGGGTGGATGCCACAAAAAGCAGTATTTTTGAGCGTTCCGCTCATGTGGGAACGGTTCTGCAGGATCCGGACGGACAGTTTATCGGACTGACTGTAGGTGAGGATATCGCGTTTTCCCTGGAGAACAGCTGTATGCCCCAGGATGAGATGCATCAGATCACGCGAAAAGTAGCAGAACTGGTAAAAATCAATAACCATCTTGACTATGCACCCATGAACTTTCCGGCGGACAAAAACAACGGGTCAGTCTCGCCGGTGTTATGGTGGATCAGGTGAAGATCCTGTTATTTGATGAACCGCTTGCTAATCTGGATCCGGCAACCGGAAAACAGACGATCGAGCTGATCGATGAGATCCAGAAAGAGACCGACACTACGGTAGTGATCATCGAACATCGTCTGGAAGATGTATTATGGAGAGATGTGGATCGGATCATCCTCGTCAGTGAAGGAATGATCCTGGCGGATCTGCATCCGGATGAGCTACTGGCAACGGATCTGCTTGCCGATAATGGGATCCGGGAGCCGCTGTATCTGACTGCGATGCGCTATGCCGGAATCACGCTGGCACCAGAGAAAAAACCATCCCATGCAGACAGGGTTGCACTGCCGGAAGACGATGTGAAACAGTTAAAGCAGTGGTTCCAGTCGCGTACGGCAGGAAAGCAGGAGTCGGAGAGAGAGCCTCTTTTGGAAGTGAAAAACCTGAGTTTTGGATACACAAAAGGACAGCGGACGCTTCAGGATGTAAGCCTGACGATTCGAAAAGGAGAGATGGTCAGCATCGTAGGAAAGAACGGAGCCGGAAAATCAACATTTTCCAAACTGGTCTGCGGCTTCGAGGATCCGGATCAGGGAGAGATCCGCTTTGCAGGGAAGGATCTGCTGACAGAAAATATCCGTCACAGAGCAAAACATACGGCTACGTGATGCAGAATCCAAATCAGATGATTTCCAAGACCATGATTTTTGACGAGGTGGCATTGAGCTTCGCAATATAGGACTGGATGAGGCGAAGGTCAGGGAGCGGTGGAAGAGACACTGAGGATCTGTGGCTTGTATCCGTTCCGAAACTGGCCGATCTCAGCACTGAGTTTCGGGCAGAAAAAACGTGTGACCATCGCCAGTGTTCTGGTGCAGAATCCGGAACTGATCATTCTGGACGAGCCGACAGCCGGCCAGGATTTTCATCATTATACGGAGATTATGGAATTCCTGCGCAAATTGAATGAAGAAGGTGTCACCGTTGTGATGATCACCCACGACATGCACCTGATGCTGGAATACACGCCGCGGGCACTTGTCTTTGCGGACGGACGGCTGATCGCTGATGACAGTGCGGCGGCAGTTTTTTTTATGTAATCAGGAGCTGGTTGAGAGGCGGCTCTGAAGGAAACCAGTTTTATTCACGCTGCAAACCGTGCAGGTATCACGCCGCCCGGAGGCCTTGTAGAATGTTTTATCAAAGAAGATCGGGAGGTGCGCAGCCATGGCCGCTAATACGGTATTAAATTATCTGCCAAGGGAAAGTGTAGTTCACAGACTCACCGGAACTACCAAGCTGGCATTTTTCCTGTTATTTACCTTCGCCAGCATGATCACCTACAACACCTGGGTACTTCTGGGACTTTTGGCGGTGAGTATCTCAGCGTTCAAACTCAGCAAGATCCGCTTCAAAGAAGTCCGTTTTATGATGATTTTTTATGCTTGTTTTTCTATTGTTGAATAATTTGTTCATCTTTTTGTTCGACCGGATCAGGAACAATACTGTATGGCACCCGGCATGTACTCTGCCATCTGTTCTGGAGGTATGATCTGACAGCGGAGCAGCTGTTTTATATGGTAAATATTTCCATCAAATACTTTGTGGCACTGCCGGTAGCGATCCTGTTTATCTCAGCGACCAATCCCAGTGAATTCGCTGCCAGCCTGAACAGCATCGGTATCTCCTACAAAGTAGGCTATTCCGTGGCCATCGCCCTGCGTTACATCCCGGACATCCAGCGAGACTACCACAGCATCAGCCAGGCACAGCAGGCGAGAGGTGTGGAACTTGGAAAAAAGAAACAACTTTTTCGTCAAGAACTGAAAAAACTCTGTCAACATCCTGCTGCCACTGATCCTTACAAGCCTGAACCGCATCGATACGATCTCGAATGCGATGGAACTGAGGGGATTCGGGAAACATAAAAAGAACCTGGTATACGAAACGGTCATTCGCAAGAACGATTTTATCGTGCTGGGACTCGGAGTTGTGCTGCTGGGAGTGAGCCTGACGGTGACGATTCTTGTTTGGGAGATTTTATAATCCGTTTGTGTAAATATAAAAGACTATGTGAGTCGAGATATAGAAAATCTTGAACTTATATGGTCTTTTTATATTGACATTTTACAAAATAAACTGTATTATGCAACTAAAGAATAGTTGCAAAAGAGGTGAGCGCCGGAAAAAATGAGCAAATTAGATAAGGCAAAAAAGAGATTGCGAGAGGAACCAAGATTATACGTATAGCGAAGCCAGATATTTATTGAATCAATTAGGGTTTGCTGAATATAATAAAGGAAAAACATCAGGATCAAGGGTGAAATTTTTTAGGTCAAGTGATAATAAAATGATTTTACTTCATAAACCGCATCCTGGAGATGAAATGAGTGTTGGAGCAATAAGAGAATTAGCGCTATATCTTAGTGAATTGGGTGAATTATAATGAAAAATATATTAGAGTATAAAGGATACCATACAAAAGTAGAGGTTGATATGGAAAGTATGGTCGCATATGGGAAAATAGAAGGAATTAATGATTTGGTTACATTTGAAACTAAGAATTTATCAGAGGTAACTAAAGAATTTGAAAATGCGGTTGATGATTATCTGGAATTTTGTAAGGAAGTTGGTAAAGCACCGGATAAGGAATATAAAGGGACGTTTAATGTGCGTATATCTCCTAAATTGCATAAAGAACTGGCGATGCTTGCAAGTAAAAATGGAGAATCACTTAATCAGACAGTAGAAAAAGCGATACAGTCGTATGTAAGTGGAGTCTCCCAGACAGAGATTAATGTGGAAGAAATATATACAAGAATGATACAAACTATGAGTACACATAGTGAAGACATGACAAAATATGGTTCGGATTTTACTTATGATGGATATGGAATTGACAAAATACGAATGGAATATCAACAATAAAAAATGAGGAAATATAAATAATGATTAAAAATTTATCAGAATATTTTTTAGAAGAACAAGAATATTATTTAAAAGAGATAGAGTATAAAAAAATAGATGAAAATCTGGACGATGGTGTTGAATGCACACTGAATTGCATAGATAATATTAATGTTGAAGTAATTGCAGATAAACAGACGATAGTAACAGTTACAAGAACTTTAAAATTTGACCCACAGAATATTTTTCTGCTAAAAGTTGCATTTGGAGCAGTACTGAAATTTGACCGCCAAAAAGTCAAGGAGCATGATTGGCATAATATGAATATGGCAGCTGAGTTTAAAGAAAATGGCGCATTTGTATTAAATAATCTTATGAGCAGAATTTCATTGCAGATTGCGCAAATTACATCATCTTATGGTCAAGTGCCTTTAATCTTACCTCCGGCAATTGCGCAAGGAACGCAAAAATAATTTTCGGAAAAAATATAAACACTTTAAAAATCACGAATATCTGGTATTGGCAATCGCGACACATTCAGAGACGAAAGAAAAATATGTGGTTTACAAAGCGTTATACGGAACTCGGGAAATTTATATTCGACCATATGATATGTTTGTATCCGAAGTCGATCACAAAAAATATCCAGATGTGAAACAGAAATATAGGTTTGAATTAATTTGTAAGCAGTAAAGTTATAAAAGAAGTCGCTTAACTTTCCCTTAAGCGACTTCTCTGTTGCGTTAGATATCAATGATTGATCCAGTGGATTAATCTTGATTTATCCCGATATCTCTTAAAACATTATCAATTTTATCATTTTTCATTATAATGGTCAAGTTAGTGCTTTTATTTTTAAATAATCTATTCATAAAATTTTCACGTAGTTACGTTTCGTTTTTCGCCAATAGTGACAAAAAGCAGTATAAGCCGTCAAAATCATCGTCATTTCTGCCTCACTTTTGTATTATAATCTGAGCAAAAAGGAGTAGACACAGATGGCCAGAAAAGGAGAAAACATTTATAAACGAAAAGATGGCAGATGGGAGGCACGATATGAAAAAGGCAGAAATTCCAAGGGACAGATTATCTACGGCTCTTTGTACGGAAAATCATATCGGGAAGTGAGGGAGAAGAAAATCAATAGTATCATAAAACTTCCTGTAACAAAAACCATTTCGCCGTCAGAATCCAAGAATATCTGCGATGTCAGCACCAGGTGGCTGGAATCGATCCGCACACGGTAAAAGGAAGCACATACAGCTGTTACCTGACACTGATTCAAAAACACATTCTTACTTATTTTAACAATAGTTCAATAATCACATCCGAACATATTCAGCAATTCATTAATTACAAAATCACAAATAATCTCTCTCCAACCAGTGTGAGGAATATTGTGGTTTTGCTGGAACGTATCCTTCGCTATGGAGAAGACGAAAACCTGCTGCCGGTTACCAAGCGTTCTTTCACTTTTCCGAAAAGTTCCTTCTATATAAATGATACTCTGGATGTAAGTCAATTATCCATTCTTGCAAGGTATCTTTATCTGGAGGGAGATGCATTCTCTGTCGGACTTTTGCTTTGCATGCACACCGGCATCCGGATCGGAGAACTGTGTGGTCTGAAAGGGGGAGATTTTAATTTACTAACGAAACCTTTGAGATTCACCGGACGATTTCAAGGATTCGAAACACCGAGTCTACTCCGGAGCATCAAGATGCCAAAACAAAAGTAATAATCGGCACACCAAAATCTACGTCCTCTCTTTCGAACAATTCCTGTTCCCCGTCAGCTACTGTCACTTTTGAAACGTCAACAGCTGTCCCCTGACGAATATCTTATGACCGGTACAATCCACTATACCGAACCACGCAACGTCCAGCGAAGATTCAAAAACATCCTGAAAAAATGTGATCTCCCTCCGGTGACTTTTCATTCTTTACGTCACAGTTTCGCAACCAGATGCATCGAAAAAGGTGCTGACAGCAAAGCACTTTCAGAGATTCTGGGACATTCATCAGTAAAAATCACACTGGATATTTATGTCCACAGTAACATGGAGCAAAAAAGAGAATACATCAACCAGATGACAATCTGACACTCATTCGCCGTCAAAATCATCGTCAAAAAGGGTCTTTCCCACTGAATCTATGGGGAAAGACCTTTTTTGTCGCTTAAGGGAAAGTTAAGCGACATTTCAGAATGCAAAAAACAACACGGAAGGATCGATCAGCATGGGAACCAAGCAAGGATACGCCATCACAACCTGGCGGCTGCGATTACGGTGCAAACATCCGGAATGGTTAGAGACAACACAGAACTTTTATAACGAGATACAGAAGTTCTATACGACCTCTATCTGGAACGCCCCGAACTCTGGAATGAAAATTCGCAGAATGCCCTGCGCGGTCTGGAGACACTGAGCATCCCGGGACGAACCCGGAAACAGGTGAAATATCCCCTTCCCTGGGACAATGCCCTGCTGTATTTTCGTCGATCCGCAGCTAATGCAGCGATTGCAGCTGCAAAAAGCTATCTGACAAGATCTGCCGGTGGATACGCCGGTAAGACCGAAACCTTTCATTCGGCGGTCACCTACTATAAAGGAATGTACCGGGAACTGACCAGCCATGGTGTGGAACTGCGTGTGTGGACTGGTGACGAATGGCACTGGATGCACTGCCGCCTGTACGGAAAAGAGTTTCCTGAAGACGGACAGCTGATGTCGCCCTCTGTGGTGTACGAACATCCCTACACGATGCTCCAGGTTCCGGTAAAAGAAGTGGTGCAGGATGCATCCGGGATCAAAGAACGTATCGTAGCAGAAAGAAATGTCTGCGGTGTTCAGTTTGGAACGAAAGATGTATTTGCCGTGACAAGTGTCCTGACAGCTGATGGAAAAGAGGTAGCAGTCCGCTACTTCAAAGGTGGAAATCGCTACACCAATCAGTGCCGGAGAGTTGTGGAACATATCGACAAATCCCACGCTTCCCACGGAGAAAATGGCAAAGGACCGGTGAATCAGCGTTACTGGATGCAGATCAAGCACCTGAACAGCCACTACGCCCACCAGATCAGCCGGGAAATCGTGGAATATTGCAAGGCACACGAAGTGGGAATCATCGCATTTCCCAAATATACCGAATTTTATGAAAAACATGTGAAAAAAGCCTCAGGCAATTACAGCGCCTTCATCTGAGCACCAGAATCCGGGAATATCTTACGTATAAAGCGTGGCAATCCGGCATCCTGGTTATCGATATTAATGCAAAAGGATTACATGAAAACTGTGCTGTCTGCGGAGCAAATATCGTGTCTGTCGATAAAAAAACACAGGAATGCACCTGCGAAGCCGGACACAAAACCAACAGGTATCTGAACATCGCAAGAAATACAGCGAAAAGATGCCTGACGCAGTTTCAGAAAAAACAGAAAGCCAGTGAAACTGCAGGATAAGAAAATGGAAAACATACGGTCTACTCCGTTGTTTTTATAAATGCGAAAGCAAAAAAGTGGGAGCCGGTTTACCGGCTGGCTCTTACAGGCTGAACACCGCCTGGTTACGTCGGAAGAAGAAGTGACGAAGAATTCCTGCCTGAAAAACGGAGAGATCCGGGAAAAAGGCGGGAGAGGGTGTTTGAAGTTATAACAAATAATAAAGAAATTAAGTAAAAGAAAGAATTGGTCAGAAACAGTATGGAAAAGAAACTTTCGGTGGCAATGTTTGGACAGAAAAGACTCAGCCGGGAAGGTGGCGTAGAAATCGTTGTAAAAGAACTATGCACCGAATGGCAAAGGCTGGTCACAAAGTCACCTGTTACAACAGATCCTCACCATGTCAGCGGAGCGGAATATGACAGAATAACAGAATATACAGGGATTCGCCAGCGCTCCGTTCCAACGATAGAAAAGAAAGGACTGCCAGCAGTAAGTTCTTCTTTTTTTGCAGCTCTTTGCAGTGCATTTGGAAGATATGATGTGGTACATATCCACGCAGAGGGACTGGCATTTTTCTGTTGGATTCCGAAAATGTATACTGAATTCTTGTTGTGCAATGAAGTACAAAATCGCTGTTGCTGGCACTGGTTATATTGGTCTGTCGATTGTAACCCTGCTGAGTCAGCATCATCAGGTAACTGCAGTTGATATTGTACTGGAAAAGGTTGAGTTGATTAATAATCGCAAGTCTCCAATCCAGGATGATATATAGAGAAGTACCTCGCAGAGAAAAATTGAATCTGATCGCAACGCTGGATGTGAAGACCGCATACGTCGATGGAGATTTTGTTGTAATAGCCGCGCCCACAAATGTCTACTCAACAAACCATATTGACGTAGCAACGTCAAAAAGAACCTGTTTTGCACACTATATGGGGTGCTGAAATTGGTTATATTTAACAGCTGTATGAGCTATAAATGCTAAATACTTATACAAAACGCTGAACTTTTGACCCCTGTGGCACAAAATTGGCACAACTTTTTCAGATGTTATGAGGAAATGGCGAAAAGCAGGAGAAAACAACAAAAATCCATGAGTTTATCATTAACGTCTGAAACTGCTGTTGAGTACACTATCTGACCCGCTAATGACACCTACATCATAACGGTTTGTTGAGTCATGAAAATTAGAGAGAAACAGATGATTTCTACTTCATAAAATAGCTGTTGAGTAGAGCTTGTATGGTGATGATAATTACATGTTTTGTGCGGTGAGAGTGAATGATTTGTTCATAACGAACAATGAATGGTGAGAATTTGGATAGGTGATATATACAGTTTTAACAAAACTTATGTGCCGACAGGGTTCGATTCAACAATCTAACACTTAGAAAAAACGTCATTGCAGGGTATATGGGGTTCGACTGTATAAAGCATCACTTCGGTTATAGAGGAATAGAGACGAGTGTACTCAACAGATGTTTTATGAAGTAGAAAACATGATTGCTGAGGTAATTGGATACGACAGTATAAGAAAACACTTAGCCGAGTGTGGTTATCACACAGCGGAAATTAGAGAGAAATACTATCTGTGAAGAGCAGATGTGTAGAGAGATAAAAAATTTGAGGGATCAGTGGAGGAAGAAACCTATGGCGGAGAAAAAGAAAATACTGTACATAGTCGAAGCTATGGGCGGAGGCGTTTTTACTTACATAGTTGATTTGGCAAATGAGCTGGTCAATTCCTATGATATGTACATTGCTTACGCGGTGCGAAAACAGACGCCAGAAAATTACAAGGATTACTTTGATAAGCGAATTCATTTGATTGAGGTTGAAAATTTTGCTCGTGCAATTAACCCTTCAAAGGATATCGCTGCATTCTTTGAAATCCGGAAAATTGCGAAAAGAGTGCGGCCGGACATTATTCATTTGCACTCATCAAAGGCGGGTGCTTTGGGTCGCCTTGCATTCAATGGAAAGAAAGTACCGGTATTTTATACTCCGCATGGTTACAGCTTTTTGATGCAGAACTCAAGTTCAACAAAAAGAAAAATATATAAGGCAATTGAAACGATTTGTGGAAAAAAGAAATTGCACGACAATCAGTTGCAGTGCCGGAGAGCATGAGGAATCTGAAAAGCTAACAAAGCAAGCCGTATATGTTAATAATGCCGTAAACACAGAGGCGTTGCAAGAATTGATAGAAGCAGTGCCTAGAAAAAAGCATCCCTTTACAGTTTTTACACTTGGCAGAATCTGTTACCAAAAAAATCCTAGATTGTTCAATCAGGTGGCTTGTGCTAATCCGGATGTACACTTTCTGTGGATTGGAGACGGTGAATTGCGTGGGGAACTGACTGCCCCTAACATAGAAATAACGGGATGGGCGCAACGAAACGAAGCTTTACAATATTCTGTTAATGCAGATGTCTTTTTACTAACATCTTTGTGGGAAGGACTTCCAATGAGCTTATTAGAGGCAATGTTTATGGAAAAGCCTTGTGTCGTGAGCGATGTAATTGGAAATCATGATGTTATACATAATGATGATAATGGTTATGTGTGCAATAAGATTGATGAATATACAAAGGCAATTGCGGAGATAAGAAATGGAAAATCTGAAGGGTATGTTAAAAAAGCCCGTGCAGATGTAATTGAACGATATGATACGAGAGTTCAGGCAAGACAATATAGCGATATATACATGGCAGGTTTAAGGAAGAATGGGTAAAAAGATAAAAGTAGTTGAGTTCATTCCACGCTTGGAATTTGGCGGAGTGGAAGCGGTTGTATTAAATTATATCAGTCATTTGCCTGACAGGGAAAAATTTGAATTCCATGTTATTGCGCAGAATATATATGATCCTAAATGTGTTCGCCAATTTGAAAATTTAGGATTTAAGGTTCATCTGGTTACACATAAGCGTACAAGTATGGTTAAAAACTGCTGCGAAATCTGGAAAATATTAAAAGAAGAAAAATTTGATGTTGCACATAGCCATATGACGTTGACTAATTTTTATGTTTTATTCATGGCAAAAGCGGCTGGAACTAATATCCGGATTTCGCATTCTCATAATGCCTTTAAAACTGAAAATTGGAAACAAAAGGTTTCCTGGCCAATATTAAAGTTTTTGAATCGAAAAGCTGCGAATATTTGGGCTACTTGTGGATATGATGCAGGAGCTTTCTTATTCGGGGAAAAAGCAATGCAGAGAAATCAAGTTGTAGTAATGAACAATGCGATTGATGAAAATCTATTTCGATATAATCCCCTAGTTAGAAAACAGCTCAGAGAGAAACTTGGAATTGCAGAACAATTTGTTATCGGACACATCGGCCGCTTCATGGAACAAAAGAATCACACTTTTTTTAATTGATATTTTTGCTGAATGTTTTGAAATATATTCCTGATGCAAAATTGCTGTTAGTTGGGGCTGGAGAACTTCAGAGTAGCATAAGTGATAAAGTGAAGAAACTCAACTTAGAAGAATCAGTTATTTTCACGGGGAATGTGACGAACCCTCAAGAATACTATCAGGCAATGGATCTGTTTGCTTTGCCTTCGTTGTTTGAGGGGCTTCCGGTTGTTTCTATAGAGGCTCAGGCATCAGGGTTACCGTGTCTTATTTCTGATAAGGTTGACACAAGATGCAAAATTACGCCGGATGCGAAATTTCTCCCAATTAATCAGGGAACAAAGCAGTGGGTAGATGAAATTGTTGATTGCAAAGACAAAGGCAGAAATGAAAACGCAGCTCAACAAATAATAAACAGAGGCTATAGTATTTTGAAAGAAGCAGAAAAACTTGAAATGCTGTATCTTGGAAAAATGTTAAATGCCAAATAAGGATTGATTATGAAAAGAATTGGAATACTTGCAGTTAGAACTTTAAATTATGGCAGTTTGCTACAGTCATATGCTACGCAGGAAATCGTAAAAGATTTGGGATATGACTGCGATATTATTTTATATAAGAAAACGAATATGGTTAAGCAGGGGCTTCGATTGCTTGACAAGGATGTGCGGAATAACACACTGCGTAGCTTCAAAAAAAAATATACATCAAAACTCATGGAAAAGAATTACAGTCGTATTTCTCAAGAAAAACAGTAGCGCTGGTGAGCTTTATCGACGAATATTTTAAGTCGTCGCCGGAGTATCGTGGAAGAAAAGCATTACTTGCAGCTGGAAAAGAATATGATGCTTACTTACTTGGAAGTGACCAGGTTTGGAATCCTATGAACTATGGTGGAGACTATTTTTCTATGAGCTGGGTTCCAAACGACAAAGTAAAATAGCATATGCGGCAAGTTTTGGTGTTACAGAGATTCCTAAATATCAGATAAAGAAAACAAAAAGGGATTTGGCCAGAATAGAGTACATATCGGTGCGCGAAACAAGTGGGCAAAAGCTCATCAAGAATCTAATAGGGAGAGATGTGCCGGTAGTGGCTGACCCAACAATTTTGGCAAATCGCAGAATATGGGATGATTTAAAAGGAGATAGGCTGATAAAGAAAGACTATATTATGTGCTATTTTCTTGGCAATAACCCAAATCATCGAAAACTTGCAGAGGAATTGAGCAAAAAAACTGGATTGCCGATTGTAACCCTTCCGCATGGAGATGAAATTGTTAAGGCCGATTTTGGCTTTGGAGAGATCAAACCTCAAGGCGTAGGACCGGCTGAATTTGTTAATCTGATTAGCAATGCAAAATATGTGTGCACGGATTCCTTTCATGGAACAGTTTTCTCTATATTATACAAGCGTCAATTCATGGTATTCAACCGTTATACAGCTGATGTTAATGGAAAATCATCGACAAATAGTCGCTTGAGTTCTTTACTGAATTTGCTTGGTTTGGAAAACCGCTTATATGATTCGAACAAAGGCTTAAAACAAGATATGATTGAGCCTATAAATTTTGAAACAGCACACAAAAATATTGAAAAACTGAGAGAACAGTCGCTTGCATATCTGAAAAATGCATTGTCAGATAGCAGGATCTAATAGGAGTTTGGAATGGAAATTTTTTCAACAAAAGAGGATTGCTGTGGATGTACAGCATGCGCATCAATTTGCACCAAAAATGCAATTAAAATGGCTAAAGATGAAGAAGGGTTTCTTTACCCACATATTGATACTGAAAAGTGCGTAAACTGTGGACTGTGTGCAAGTGTATGCCCGGTAAAAAATAATCGTGTTGAAAAATTCACGGAACAAAAAGCATTTATTGTTAGGTCCTGTAATGAAGAAAATGTAAGTGCAAGTACATCTGGTGGGTTTTTCTTGCCTATAGCAGAATGGTTTATTGATCAGGGTGGTTATGTCGTTGGTGTATGCTATGACGCTAAATTAAATGTCGTTCATAAAATTACAAATAAAAAGGAAGAATTGCTTGATTTCAGAGGCTCAAAGTATGTTCAAAGTAACCAGACAGATACTTTTAGCGAAATAAGGAAACTCTTAAAGTCTAACAAGAAGGTTCTCTATACTGGAACGCCTTGTCAGGTCGCTGGTCTGAAGCAGTATTTAAGGGGCAATGATCAGAATCTGTGGTGTATTGATGTTGTGTGTCATGGAGTACCATCTCCTAAGCTATGGGAAAAGTATATATCCGAGATGCGGACGAAGTATGGATCAAACATAAAAGATATCAAGTTCAGAAGTAAAGTAATGGGATACCATACGGGTAATATGGAAATCCACTTTGAAAATGGAAACAACTAATTACAACACTGCACGAACAGATATGATGCTAGCTTGCTTTTTTGGAGAAATATCTTCAAGGCCATCTTGTTATCATTGTAGATTTAAAAATATACAGCATGTTAGTGATTTTACAATATTATGACTGTTGGAGTTACTCAAAGATCACGGGCAAGCAAGACGATGACAAGGGTCGGACACATCTAATTGTCCAAAGTAAAAAAGGACTTGAGACTTTTGAACAGTTGAAAGGATGCTATGAATTTGTGGAAGCAGACATAAAAAAGGGTGTCGACTTAGATGGAAGTATGATTGAAAAATCTGCAAAACCGCATCCTAAAAGAGCTGAATTCTATAGAGATTTTGATTTAGAAACACTTTCAGAGCATGTAAAGAAATATGGATTGATTACAAAAAAGGATTATGCAATTGATGTAGTAAAAAAGATTTTATTTAAATTGCATATCCTGCAATTTGCAAAAAATTTGAAAGGGTGAGGTGGATTGAGTGCCTGAATTTAGTATTATCGTACCAGTATATAAAGTTGAAAAATATCTATCTCGCTGTATTAAAAGTATTTTGTCGCAGGAGTTTGGCAACTTTGAATTGATTTTGGTTGATGACGGCTCACCAGATAGCTGTGGGAAAATATGTGATGAATTCGCAAAGAATGATGCTCGTATTAGTGTTATTCACAAAAATAATGGTGGCGTTTCTTCAGCAAGAAACTGTGGGCTGAAACAAGCGTGTGGGAAGTACATATGTTTTGTAGATTCTGATGACATAATTGCGAGAAACACATTGCAGCTTGTTCAAGAAGTAATCAATCAATTTAATCCGGATATGGTGATCTTTGATTATTCAGTGATTGATAGTAACGCAACCGATATTATTGACTCAACGATAGGTAATATAGAGGGTACAGTAGTCGACAAAAAGCAGGCATTTGATTTATGTGCAGATTTTAATAGAACTGTTCGTATGGGCATTTGGAATAAAATCTACCGCAAAGAATGTATAGCAACCATTGCTTTTGATGAAAAAAAAGGTGATGGCGGAGGATATAGAATTCTTAATGAAATCTCTTGTGAGAAGTGATGTTATAACTTATATTCATGCTGGCCTTTATGGATATTATATTCAGAGAGAAGATTCTGCAATGTTTGCAAAGCATTCGTTAAATTGGTATCGGATTCAGTTTGAAAATGTAAAAGAGAGTATGCAAATTTTAACAGATGCCGATACATCTTTTTCGACAGCAGCATCTGCCTACGCCTGTGTAAATGGAGGACTTAGCTGTGCTAATGGATGGCAATTTGCAATAGCTTTGACATGGAGACAGTGAAAGCAATAAAAGAATATTTAAAGGAGCACCTGAAAGATGTGAGAAAATCAAACTCAGCTTCGGTAAGAAAGCTCAAATTGTTCTTTTTGTAAATTGCACCTTCATATTTACTATACATTGATGAAGAGAAAATTTGGGAGATAGAAATAAAATAAGAGGTAATATAATTATCTTTTAGACGAACTATCGAATAATAAGAAAAAAATATTTACTTTAATAATAATTTTAAAATGTGTTGATTAGTTAAAAGTGTAGCAAGCTATTTAGTAAGGAACGATATCCTCATATGAAAGGAGTAAAATGGTAGTATATTTTTGGTTGATTCTAATAATTGGATTATACGGATTTATTCTTCAAGCAAATAAAAATCAAAGGAGAAAAAAAATGTTTTGTTATCGTTTCATTTGCTTTAATAATTTTGCTTGCTGGTTTAAGAAGTTCAAATATAGGAATAGATTTAAAAGCGCATTATGCACGTAATTTTATAAAAATTGCATCCTATGATTGGTCACAGTTAGCATCTTTTACTACACCATATGAAATAGGTTATTGCTATTATACAAAGTTTTTGACACTGATTTCGACGGATGTCCAATTTTATATCTTTGTAACGAGTTTCATTATATATGCAGCAATTGGTTATTTTATATATAAAGAATCGCCAGATGTAGTTATGAGCACGCAATTAGTCATCCTTAGTTGCTTATATTACATGTTTATGAACATTATTAGACAGGGATTGGCAGTTTCGATAATTCTTGTTGGATATGTGTGGCTGGATCGTAGTGGAAGATGTTTTAAAGACTATATAAAATTTGCATTGATGATCTTTATAGCATCTACCTTTCATAGTTCGGCGATATTGTGCATTGTAATGATTCTTTTTGACAGATTACAATTCACAAAAAAACAAATTTTTGTTGGCGGTATAGCTACGATTCTAATTTATTCATTCTATATGCAAATATATATTAAACTTGTTGGCTTTTTTGGAAGTGGAAATAACTATGAACGGTATTTGACAGGATCTGAAAGTAAAGGAAACTTTAATATACAGTCGTTAACAAATTTTCTGTTGACAGTGTTTGCATTACTTTTAGGCTATTATATTTTAGTTTGGAAAAGAAAAGCAAAAACAGACTTTTCCAAGAAAAATGTTGAAGGTGAATATAGTCTTGAAAGATCTGAAAGCACAATGCTTTTTATGGTTTTTATTGCATCAGTATGTCGGTTGTTATTGTTCAAAATGAATATTATGGACCGATTCACGTACTATTTTATACCATTTCTTTATATTCTGTATCCTTATACGATAAACAGAATGACATTGAAAACAAATAGAAAGATTATGAAAATAATAGTGTATTGTATATTTGCTATATATTTTATATGGATGACAACTACATACGCGTCACAGTTCTATGGAACAGTACCATTTGAATTTTTTTTGGGAGTAATCTTTATATAACTTATAAAGATTTTATGAGGTATTCTAATGAAAAAATATATTATATTAACTGGAACAATTGCCCGAATGGGTGGAGCTCAAATGTATGTAAGTAATAAAGCTAAATATGTAAAGAAAAAAAGGATGGCAGGAGTTCGTCTTTTCAGGGGACAGAGGACCAATTCTTATTAATAATTTACAAAAATATGAGAGAAATATTATTCAGGATTTGGATGAAGCACCACAGTTTTATTCGAGAAAAAATAGAATAAAGATCATTGAACGAATAGTAAAAATAATAGAAGCTACTCCTAAAGACGATATAATTATAGAATCAAATAACTATTGTATCAGCCTATTGGGCAGAACTTCTAGCGCAAAGGATAAATTGTAAACATTGTATCTTTTTGTTGGGAGAAGAATTTCGAGTAACCTTAAGCCAAAAAGAATTCTTCAAATATAAACTTAATCGCAACGAATTAAGCGTTATAAAGGAACGTTCATTAAAAATATTATTTGGAGAAAATTTTAGTATTGAAAATCCTGAACAATATGTTTTGGTTGCTCCTTGTAACAATGTCGTGGATGATGTACAGGATAGCCGCTTTGACAATATCCAATATAAAAAAATATGATCATGTTATTTGTAGTTTGGGACGTTTAGATAAGAAATATATTCCTACCGTTATAAAAGGATTTGAGAAGTTTGCCCAAAATACAAAAGATAGGATTTTTATACATATTCATAGGAGACCAACCTGAAGAATACCCTATAGATATTCCGGAAAAAATTAAAAGTGTGTTTCAAGAACTAGATAATGTAACATTGCTCTTGCCGGGGTTATGTTTTCCCAATTCCTCGTTCTATAATGAAAAATATTGATCTGGCTATTGCTTCATCTGGAAGTGCAGCAGTCTTAGCTGACGAAGGAGTTACGACTATTACGGATGGATGGCGAAGATGGACAGCCAATAGGTGTACTTGGATATGATACACAAGAAAGATTATTCAGAACAGAACCGCAGAAGTTTGAATTAAGTGATCTTATGAATGAAGTTATATTTAATGATTATTTATCACGTTTTGAATATCACATAGAAAAAGGTCTTGATGATGATGCTTATATGGAACAGCATTTTGATTTTATAAAGCGAAGCAAACAAAGCAAGGAATTTTATAATGTGGAGTTGTTTAAAAACAATCGTCCCAAGTTGCTGTTTAAGAGAATATTTATAAATTGCTTTGGTGTTTTTTGGTATAGAAAGCTTTCAGAGAATGTGCATAAAAGATGCAAATTGATATCTAAAGGCAAATTTGAAGGAAAAAAGAAAAAATGAAAAAGGATGTAAATAATACAATTTCTAATTTTATATGGAGATTTGCAGAGCGATGCGGTGCACAGTTGGTGACATTTATAGTATCAATCGTTCTTGCACGTATTCTGGTTCCGGAAGACTATGGGACGATAGCTCTTGTAACAGTATTCACAGCAATCCTTCAGGTGTTTGTAGATAGTGGTTTGGGCACTGCACTGATTCAGAAAAAAAATGCAGATGAAACTGACTTTTCCTCTGTTTTTTATTTCAATTTCACAATGTGCTTAGTTTTATATGCCGGAATGTTTGTTGCTGCACCTTTTATTGCAGACTTTTATGAAGATAGTTCCTTAACGGCTGTAATCAGAGTACTAAGCCTTACAATTGTGATATCTGGAGTGAAGGGAATTCAGCAGGCCTATGTTTCCAGAAATATGCTATTTAAGCGATTTTTCTTTGCAACGATTGGTGGAACAATTTTTTCAGCATTTGTTGGAATCGGAATGGCCTATGCTGGTTTCGGGGTTTGGGCACTAGTAACACAGCAGCTGTCTAATATGACAATTGATACGCTGATTCTCTGGATTACTGTAAAGTGGAGACCTCAAAGGAAATTTTCTTGGGCGCGATTAAAAGGCTTATTGGGGTTTGGTTGGAAGCTGTTGATATCTTCCTTGCTTGATACTGTTTATAATAATTTCAGAAATCTTATCATTGGAAAGATGTACTCTTCATCAGACCTTGCATTTTACAATCAGGGAGATAAATTTCCGAAAGTAATTGTAACTAATATTAACATATCAATTGATAGTGTGCTGCTTCCAACAATGTCTAATGCTCAAGATAATCCAGAACGCATAAAACAGATGACCCGTAGAGCAATTAAGACAAGTACATATATTATGGCACCATTAATGATGGGCTTGGCATTTTGTGCGGAGCCGATTGTTAGACTGGTATTTACAGATAAATGGTTACCGTGCGTTCCTTTTTTACGCATTTTTTGTATTACATATATGTTTTGGCCGGTTCATACGGCAAATTTGAATGCAATTAAGGCCATGGGACGTAGTGATATGTTTTTGAAACTTGAAATCGTTAAAAAGATTTTTGGGATGATTTTATTGCTCTCTACGATGTGGTTTGGTGTCATGCTATGGCCTATAGTTTGTTACTGAGTAGCGTGATAAGTCAAATAATAAATTCATGGCCAAATAGGAGCTACTAGGGTATGGCTATTTAGAACAGGTAAAGGATTTCGCACCCGGTATTTTGTTGGCAGTGGGAATGGGTGTATGCGTCTATTTTGTTGGCTATCTACCATTTTCAACGCTGACCACACTATTAATTCAGA
>ENA-OQAZ01000524-OQAZ01000524.1-human-gut-metagenome-genome-assembly--contig:-NODE-524-length-21028-cov-4.852447_pt1 | contig 21028 bp, 25 predicted proteins | sample MGYA00242737_ERZ504531 | MGnify/ENA primary metagenome ERZ504531 (study PRJEB26092, sample SAMD00036244) | human gut metagenome | host: Homo sapiens | study: EMG produced TPA metagenomics assembly of... | reverse complement strand
CAGAAGAATATATGCTCCGTTAGAGCGCGTCTGAAAAAGGCTTTCTGCAAGATGTGCGTCACAATTTGTGGGATATTTTGCCCGGATGAGGCGCGTAGCGGGCTACGGCAACTGAATTCGGGTGAAATATCCCGTAAAGTGGGGCATGCAGATTGCGGGAATGATTTTTCAGACACGCTCTAGATCTCAATCATCACAAGAGAGAGGAAATAAATAACCGGTGCTGTGAAGATCACACTGTCAAATCTGTCAAGGATTCCTCCATGTCCCGGAATTAATTTTCCATAATCTTTAATCCCCTGATTTCTCTTGATCGCAGATGCAGCCAGATCGCCTACCATGGAAATCAGCGCTCCGATTGCACAGATCACAGCATATTCCAGCATCGGTCCCTGAGTGGCTGCTGCATAGATCACACCAAGAAGTGCAGCTCCTGCCACACCACCCACAGCTCCCTCCACAGATTTCTTAGGGCTGAGGACAGGTGCCATTTTATGTTTACCGATCAGCATTCCCACACAATATGCGCAGGTATCACATCCCCATGAGCACAGAAAGATCAGCCATACGTGGAACTTTCCACCGGGAAGCTCTCTGGTAAGATAAATAAACGACAACATAACTGCCACATACACAATACCAAACAGTGCAGGCATTACCTGCCCTGCCTCATAGGTTGGATAAGTGAACACGTATACAAACATGAGCAGCACAAGTCCGAAAATGATTGCCAGCACTCCATACCTCTCAAAATCAAGCAGTACTGCCAGATAATATAATACTGCGCCTAAATAGCCTGCTACTGCCAGCAGATTTATCTTCTCATCCTGCACCTTCATTGCTCTGTACAATTCTCTCATTCCAATGAGAGAAACCGCAAGAAGTGTGAAAAACAGCACATAATCACCGCTGATAATAGTGGCAAGCGCAATAATCACAAGCAGGATTCCGCTTAAGAGTCTTGTCTTAAACATTCTTTACTCCTCCTTAACTCCGCCGTATCTTCTGTCTCTCTGATTATATTTCTCAATAGCCTTAATCAGCTCTGCTTTATTAAAATCCGGCCATGCCACATCTGTGAAATAAAATTCTGTATAAGCCATCTGCCATAACAGAAAATTGGAAAGTCTCAATTCACCGCTTGTGCGGATCATCAGATCCGGATCAGGGATTCCTGCCGTATCCAGGTAATTGTCAAAAACGTGCTCATCAATTTCTTCCGGCTTTACTTTTCCATCTGCAGCATCCTGAGCAAGTTTGCGGATACCTCTTATGATCTCATCTCTGCTGCCGTAGTTCAATGCGATTTGGAAATAGATTTCATCATATTTCTGAGAATATTGTTCCAGACGTGCAATACTTTCCTGAATATCCTGATCAAATGCCGAAACCTCTCCGATCACCCGGACACGCATTTTGTTCTTATCTGCCAGTTTAATACATTTTTTCAGATAACTTCGGAACAGTTTCATCAGACCGTCCACCTCATCTTTGGAACGTTTCCAGTTCTCTGTGGAAAAAGCATATACAGTCACATATTTAACTCCCAGCTCCTTCATATAGTCACAGACTGTTTCCAGATTTGCACAGCCCTTCACATGTCCGTAACTTCTGGGCATTCCCTTTGCCTTCGCCCAGCGTCCATTACCATCCAGAATAATGGCAATATGATTTGGTACATTCATACTCTTGTTTCCTTTTCTTATCCTGTTATTCCTTTAACCTTACTGTCTCATCATAATGAACCACAGTTTCCGGTCCATTATCTCATTCAGATAAAAAGAGAGCCCGCATTCATGGAGCTCTCCTTTTCGTTTCCCTTATACGGTCATGATTTCTTTGCTCTTTGCATCCACTGCCGCATCAACTTCTTTGATATATTTATCTGTGCTCTTCTGGATTTTCTCCTCAAGTTCTTTGATCTCATCCTCAGATACATCCTGTTTTGCAAGTTTCTTAAATGCATCATTTGCATCACGACGAATGTTGCGGACTGCTACTTTGGCTGCTTCGCCTTTTTTCTTGACATCTTTAACCAGTTCCTTACGGCGTTCCTCTGTAAGTTCCGGGAATACAAGGCGGATTACTTTACCATCGTTGCTTGGATTTAATCCAAGGTCAGAGGTAAGGATTGCTTTCTCAATTCCTTTGATCAGGCTGCTTTCCCATGGCTGGATCTGGATCATACGAGCTTCCGGGACAGTGATATTTGCCACCTGCTGAAGAGGTGTCGGAGCTCCGTAATAATCTACGGCGAGTTTGTCAAGGATATGCGGTTCGCACGTCCTGCACGAATTGTAACCAGTTCGCTCTCAAGGCTTGCCAGTGTCTTTTTCATTTTCTCTTCATATTTCTGAATTCTCTCATCCATTAGGTTCGTCTCCCTCTTTTTATAGTTTTTATATTACACTTTTTCTGTAAACTGACTTATAAGCCTTACTTATACAGTAACCTTAGTTCCGACAAATTTGCCATGTACTGCATTGATGATGCTGTCTTTTTCATCCAGTGCAAATACCAGCATCGGCATCTTCTGTTCCATACACATGATCGATGCTGTCAGATCCATAGCTGCCAGTTTCTTTGCAACTACTTCTTCAATGGAAATTTCATCATATTTTACTGCATTCGGGTTTGTCTTCGGATCACTGTCATAAATTCCGTCAACAGCTTTTGCAAGAAGGATTGCTTCTGCTTCGATCTCTACTGCGCGAAGTACAGTGGCTGTATCTGTGGAGAAGTAAGGATGTCCTGTACCGCCTGCAAAGAATACGATCTTGCCCTGTGCAAAGCTTGCTTCCACTGCATCCTTAGAGTAAAGGCTTGTAAATGCACCGCATACAAATGGTGTAAAGATTTCTGTCTTTAATCCAAGGTATCTGCAGATATCAGATACATAAATACAGTTCATAACTGTTGCAAGCATACCAATCTGATCAGCCTTATTCCTGTCGATAGTCTCACTGGTGCGTCCTCTCCAGAAATTACCTCCGCCGATCACGATGCCGATTTCCAGTCCTTCCTCAGCAATTGTCCTGATCTGCTTTGCAACTTCAATAACAGTCGCCTCGTCAAATCCGGTCTTCTTTTCACCGGCAAGGGCTTCACCGCTTAATTTTAATAATACACGTTTCATAGTAACTGTCTCCTGAAATTAATTTTATCGCAGGTAACAGAGGATCGGAATACCTCCTCTGTTACATTCGTAGTTCTATTCTACCATATTCCGGCAACAATTTCATTACCATTTTCATCAACTGTTGTAGAAACTGTGAAATTGCTGTAATAATGGAATCCTGTTTTACCTGTCTCAGGATCATCCTCATAGCTGCTGCCCTGTGGAGAACCGCATGCGCCTTCCAGTGCATCCAGAGACTGACCGATATACTGTTCTGCTGTGGAAATCATATCGCCGCCATTTCCCGGATCATCGTTACTGCCCGGATCATCATTAGTACCCGGATCGTCTGAGTTTCCTCCATTGCCCGGATCATCTGAACTATCCCCGGTTCCATTGCCACTGTTATTATTCTGATCAGACTGTTGTTACTATCTGTGGAATCTGAATCATCTGCAGAATTCTTATCACTGTCGTCTGTGGAATCTGATTCAGACTCACTGTCATCTGTAATTCCAAGACGTTCCTTTACCGCATCAAGCGTGGATACTTCTTTTGTTGATGTACCTGTCAGATATTTTGCATATGGGATCGCATCATCATCTGTGCCATCCATACATAACGTAATCTGCGAAATTGTTCCAAGCGGAATATCGCGGAAAAAGCATTCATTCTTGTCCTCATCAGCATATGCAATACGGATATCATAGGAAGCTGTACTCTTGTTGGATGTTGTCTGTGTATCTGTTGTCTGTGTATCTGATGTCTGTGTATTTGCAGTCTGTGTATTTGCAGTCTGTGTATTTGCAGTCTGCATATAATACAGTGCCTTGTCCTTATCTGTCAGGGTAAACATTCCATTGATGAGATCATCTCCCCATCCTCCATCCTCGTCTGCATCATAATCCTCACTGTCTTCATCCACATGAGTCCGGATATAGAGTGACTGGATGTCATCCCCTGTATTATTTACAAACACAATCTTAGATGCTGTGGAAGTTTTCTCCCCCATTACATTCTTTATGTCTTCATCTGCTGTCTGCTGCATATCCACCATATCGACTGCTTGGTTACTTCAGGAGTCGGGGTAGCTGTTACCTCTACAGGTGCTGTCTCTGTTGTCTTTTTCTTACCACATCCGGCAGCTGCCACTGTCATTACTAACAGACCTGCCAGTATTAAATAACGTTTCTTCATAATATATTCCCTCCTGCTATATGGAATATCTTTTTTCTTTTTAACAATGTCATTTTTTCAATTCCCTATTATTGCAGAGTATCGAAAACTTGTCAACTAAGCCTCTGCCGATTTCATACAATTTTAAGACTTTCAGGTTTTTAAAGTTTCTGCCTGCGGACGCATTCTTATGAAAAAATCACATTTTTCCTACTTCATATTATTGCACAAAAGGAAACGCTCACTGTAATCAGCGGATACTCACCAGAAAGGATGTTACTGTGACTTTCACTCGCAAAAAACACCTCGCGGAATATTACCAGTGAACAGTAACGAAAGGACTACCATGTTGCTCTGGCAGTCCTTTCTCATCTCTTTGTGGTCATATTTAATATATTTCTATCCTGCCAGCTTCATCAGAAGTTCCACGCATTCTTCCTCTGATAAAACCGAAGTATTCAGGCAGATATCATAATTTTCCATTTTTCCCCATTCATGTCCTGTATAAAAGTTATAATAATCTCTTCTCTGACGGTCTTTATATGCAATCCTGTCAAGTGCTTCCTCCTGAGAAATATGCTTATTTTTCTTAATCCGTTTAATACGGTCTTCCATATCAGATGCATAAATATACACGCGAAGCAGCTGATTATCATCCTTCAGAATCTGGTCTGCACATCTTCCCACAAAAATACATGGACCTTCCTGTGCCAGGCGCTTCACTGTCTCTTTCTGCGCATGAAACATCTTCTCCGGAATCGTCAGGCGTTTTTTATCCTGCGATTCTTCTGACATCATTACTCCGATTGCATAAAGAAGACTGGTCTTGCCTTTAAATTCATTGATGATTTCCTGACTGATTCCATGCCTCTCTGCTTCCTTCGGCAAAAATTTACTGTCGTAACAGGGAACTCCCATTTTTTCTGAAAGCAAAGCTGCAATATATCTTCCACCGCTTCCATACTGTCTGCTGATCGTGATTGTTTTCATAGGGCACCACTCCTTTCAGCTCATCTGCCTGAAAATGAATTGTTATTTTTTTATCTATATGATAGATTATAAGAATTTTCGAATATTTTTGCAATATCCATTAATTTTTTCATAACATTTCACAATTTTGAGCCAAAGGATTTAGTAATATTATCAATATAGATTCTTAACCTTAAATTCACGCTCTGCTTCTCTTCTCTGGTCTTTCTTTGCGATATCCTGTCTCTTGTCATAAAGTTTCTTGCCTCGAGCCATTCCAATTTCCACTTTTACCAGACTGTCTTTGAAATAAACTTTCAGAGGTACTAAAGTTAACCCTTTTTCTTTGAGCTTTGCTTCAATCTTATTGATCTCATATCTGTGAAGCAGAAGCTTACGGATTCTCAACGGGTCTTTGTTGAAAATATTGCCTTTTTCATAAGGGCTGATATGCATTCCGTAGATGTAAACCTCTCCGTTCTCTACACGGATAAAGGATTCCTTGATGCTGCATTTGCCCATACGCAGGGATTTTACTTCTGTTCCTGCAAGGGCAATACCGGCTTCATAAGTATCTTCTATAAAATAATCATGAAATGCCTTTTTATTATTGGCAATCAGCTTCATTCCTTTTTTCTTTGCCATAATATCCTCCAAGCCATTTTTATTTAATTCTCTTCTTCATCATTCCAGATATCAGCAACCAGCTCAAAATCTACTGTTTTGAGCATTTTATCTGCATCTGCCACACGGACACAGACTTTATCTCCCAATTTGTAGACTTTCTTTGTCATCTCTCCGCGGATTCGTAGGTTTCCTGGTCGAAGATATAGTAGTCATCCCGCAGAGTGTTGACATGTACCAGACCTTCTACTGTATTTGGGAGTTCTACGTAAAGCCCCCATCCGGTAACGCCTGAGATAATTCCCTCGAATTCCTCTCCCAGATGGTAGGACATATATTCTGCTTTCTTCAGCTTGTCTGATTCACGTTCTGCCTCATCTGCACGGCGTTCACATACACTGGACTGTCTCGCAACTTCATCAAGGATTTCAGCATAGTGTTCGGTTCTGCCTTCACGCATCAGTCTGCCTCGTAAGTTATCCTTAATGATCCTGTGGATCTGCAGATCAGGGTATCTTCTGATCGGAGATGTAAAATGGCAGTAATATTTTGCTGCCAGTCCAAAGTGACCGCTGCATTCTGTTGTATATTTCGCCTGTTTCATGGAACGCAGCACCAGACGGCTGATCATTGCTTCATTCGGAAGCCCTTCGATACTTTCGATGATTTGCTGAATTTCTTTTGGAGTGATCTCTTCTTTTGCTTTCTGAATCTTCACACCCTGATTGTGAAGTAATGTCAGAAGACTCTCCACTTTCTCCGGATCCGGATTATCATGGGTTCTGTATACAAACGGAATCTCTTCTGTGCAGTATTCCTGTGCCACAGTCTCATTTGCCATCAGCATGAAATCTTCAATGATTTTGGTTGCCACATTTGCTTCATATGGCTTAACATCGATTGCTTTTCCTGCTGCATTAAGAATAATCTTGCTCTCCGGAAAATCAAAGTCAATGGAACCCCTGTGATGACGGCTGTTTCGTAAGATTCCGGACAGTTCTTTCATCATAAAGAACATCGGGATAAGTGCCTCATACCGTTTCTTTGCTTCTTCGTCTGTGTCCTCAAGAATATTCTTTACATCAGTATAGCACATTCTCTCATTTACGTTAATCACTGTTTCCGCGATCTGATGGGAAACTACCTTACCCTTTTCGTTAATGTCCATCAGGCAGCTCAACGCCAGTCTGTCCTCTCCCTGATTCAGAGAACAGATTCCATTGGAAAGACGTTCCGGCAACATTGGCACAACGCGGTCTGCCAGATAAACACTGGTTCCACGTTTCAGTGCTTCCCTGTCCAGAGCACTGTTGTACTGTACATAGTTGCTTACATCTGCGATATGGACTCCCAGATGGTAAATGTCCCCCTCTTTTGTCAGGGAAATCGCATCATCCAGGTCTTTGGCATCTTCGCATCAATAGTGACTGTCTGCAGATGTCTCAGATCCAGTCTTCCATCTCTGTCTGCATCCAGCACATGATCCGGAACACGCTGAGCCTGCTTCATTACTTTCTCAGGAAATTCACTTGGGATTCCGAAGCTCTTGACGATTGCCAGGATATCTGTACCCGGTGTTCGGATATTTCCCAGATTCTCCTTAATTTTTCCTTCAGGATTCTTATTTCCGGAACCATAATCTGTAATCACCACGATTACTTTATCACCATTTTTTATTCCTGCCGCTTCTTTTCTCGGAATGAAGATATCTTTGGAAAATTTCGGATTATCACTGATCACAAAACCGAAATCCCGATTTAACTGATAAGTTCCTACAATTTCAGGCATACCACGCTCTAGAACCTTCACAACTACGCCTTCCTGGCGTTTTCCCTCTTTTTTGTCATTTCTGATGATGATCCTTACTTTATCCTGATGCATAGCTGTTCCTGTATCACTTTCAGGAATAAAGATATCCTCATCCTGCCCTTCAATTTCTACGAAGCCGAAACCTTTGGGATGTCCGATGAATGTTCCCTCAGCCTGGATTCCCTCCGGCTGCTCTTTTTTATTTTTATCTTTTTTATTTTTATCTTTCTTCTTTCTGCCATACTCTGATCCGTATTCTTCTCTTCGGTCATCGTAATAACGGTCATCTTTTTTCTTTTTCCATTTTCCTTTGACCTTTTCATATCTGCCTTGCGGTCTACAGATACCTTTCCTTCCTCGCAAAGTTCGTCCAGAACATCATACAGCTCTCTTTTCTCTTCTTTTGAAAGTCTCAGAAGAGAAGAAATCTCGCGGAGTCTCATTGGCTGATAAATAGGATCTCCCATCAGTTCCAGGATAAACTTTTTTCTTCTGTCCATATCTTTTTTACTCATATTACTCCTCACAGCCTCCGCAGAGGACTTTTATCTGATTCAGCTCTTTATGACACAAAAAACACTCTTGCACATAACAAGAGTGTTTCAAATTTCTTTTCTGATTAACCAAGCATATTTAATGCTACAGAAATTACAAAAAATAAAGTTCCCATAATAGTGGTTGCCTTAACAAGTCCGCCCTCCATGGAACGACCTTTGTTCTTACCCCAGTATGTTTCTGCTGCTCCGGCGATAGCACCAAGTCCCTGCTGCTTACCTTCCTGCATAAGAACTACTACTGTAAGAGCGATGCAATCTATTATGAAAATGACACTCAGAATGATCTTAATAATCTGCACTTCGTTACACCTCCTAATCAACTGAGTTTCATTGTAACATAGCCGGATGGGGATTTCAACCACAATTCAGAGTTTTTGTCAGGTTTCTTAACAATTTTTTTCATTTTCTTTAAAAGGATTTTCATACACTGCCAGTTCTCCCAATGCCTCATGGATACGAAGAAGCTGATTATATTTGGCATTTCGGTCCGAACGGCAGGGTGCACCTGTCTTAATCTGGCCGGCACCTGTGCAACTGCCAGATCTGCGATAAATGAATCTTCCGATTCTCCTGATCTGTGAGAAATTACTGCCCTGTATCCCGCTTTCTGTGCCATTTCCACTGCATCCAATGCTTCTGAAAGTGTTCCTATCTGGTTTAATTTTATCAGAATGGCATTTGCCGCTCCCAGTTTGATACCACATGCAAGACGTTTGATATTCGTGACAAACAGATCATCACCTACGAGCTGTATTTTGTCTCCCAGTCTTTTTGTCATCTGTTTCCAGCCTTCCCAGTCATCTTCCTCAAGTCCATCTTCAATGGAAACAATCGGGAACTTCTCTGCAAGTTTTTCATAATATTCTATCATCTCGCCGGAATCCCTGAGAACTTCTTCCCCTTTCATTTTTCCTTCTCCGGGGAAAACATAAACGCCTCTTTCTTCATCGTACAGTTCACTTGCCGCAGCATCAATTGCAATGCTGATATCCTTTCCGGGTTCATACCCTGCCTTTTTTACTGCTTCCAGAATCACTTCCAGGACGCTTTCTGAATCGGAAAGATCCGGTGCGAAACCTCCCTCATCCCCGACTGCTGTTGACAGACCTTTTTGTTTCAGGATAATTCTGAGAAACTGGTATACTTCCGCACACATTCGGATCGCCTGCTCCATATTTTCCGCTCCCGTCGGCATGATCATGAATTCCTGTAAATCCACCGTATTGTCAGCGTGACGTCCCCCTTGTGTCAAGCTAATGACACAAAATTTTTGTAATTTGTCCATCATCACTTCAACTGCAGATTTTCTGCACCTGCTCTACATACTTCACCAGCTCATCAGCAAAATTCCATTCAATTTCTATTCGCTTATCATTATATACCTTGATACCACGAATAAAAGTTACTGCTATCTCTCTGGTTAATTGCTTATTTCCTTCGATCAGGTCTGTCAGGCACTGTCTGCCATCGGGCGGAAGTTCAAATAAACGTTCAGCCGCTTCACTCTGTTCTGTCTCCATTTGCGCTATCGCTAAGGTTTCTTTCTCAATTTGTTTATCCAGCTTGTCATTTTTTCTGGTGAACTCTTCTTCTGAGATTTCTTCCATTGCATATCGCATATATAGTTCAGTCTTCTGGTGCTTGTATCTGCTAATACTGTCTTTGGCATCCCGAATCTTTTTTGCAGCTCCATTCACTTTTGATTTTAATTCTACTTTCTGTAATTCGAGTACCGGTTCAGCATCATCACTGATCTTTGCAAACAGCTTTATTGCCCTGAAAATCATCTCATTGAACTCGTCATCATATAAATTGTCTGTTACACAATCTTGATTTGCCGCATTAAATTTCCTTGGGCACTTAAAGTGCGGATTGCATCTGGTTACATGCTGTAGATTCTGACCGCATCCCCCACATTTTACCAATCCTTTCAGCGGATAATTATTATTGTGGGTTTTGCTCCTCTTTCTGGAATTTAATTCCAACTTTTCCTGTACAGCATCAAACACCTCTTTAGAAACAATCGCTTCATGCGTACCCTCAACCACAATCCAGTCTTCTTCTTTTGTTTTCAAATGCTTATTACTTCCTACCGAAGCAACTTTCCACTTGCCGCCAATCGTAGTTCCCGTATACGTTTCTGTCATCAGTATCAGTCTTACAGTTACTGGATACCAGATATATTTTTCTGTTGTTTTCTTCACACCAGTTTTCAGAACTTCTCTTTTATATTGACCTGGACTCATAATTTTCTGCTCATTCAGGTAACGTGCCAGCTGAGTAATATTCATTCCATTAAGATATTTCTGAAATATCATCTTCACAACAGGCGCTGTCTCCGGATTAATCACGAGGCTGGTCACATCTTCATCAGGCTTCAAATATCCATACGGTGCTCTCGCTCCCATATATTTTCCAGCTTTCTGACGCTGTATCAAAGTTCTTTTTACTTTAACGGAAGTATCAATGCTATGATGTTCGTTAATAATATTTCTGAAACCAACATCTATTCCCGGCATACCAGATTCATATTTCATACTATCAACATTATCATTGATTGCTATGAATCTCACATTCATAAATGGAAAAATTTGTTCCAGATATGTGTCAACCTCTATATGATTCCTGCCGAATCGAGAAAGGTCTTTCACTATAATTGTGCTGACTTTTCCATCTCTTACTAATTCCATCATACTTTGGAATCCTGGGCGATCGAAATTCGTTCCACTATAGCCATCATCTTTGAATTCTAACACTTCCGTATTTTTGAACTCATTTTTACTGGCTATGTATTGCCCAATCACAATTCTCTGATTGGTAATACTATTGGATTCATCCAGCATATCCTCATCTTCCAGCGACAATCTTAAATACTTTACTATGCATTTACCATCTGACATCTGATCACCCCCTCCTCTAAAATTTCTGATAACGCCTGTATTTCATCTTGAAATTTAAATTCGATCTCTATACGTTTGTCTTCATATAAAGAGATTTTCTTTATATAAGAACGGACAACATCTTTTGTAAGGAATTCCAAATTCTTTCCTTTACTGAATTCAGCAAGCCACGAGAAGTTCTTTTTACACAATTTTTCTGTAATTTTTCTACTCTTCTCAATTTCTTTCTGTCTTGTAACCAGGTCTTTTTCGACCACGGTTATTCTTTCTGTCATACGATTATATGCATCCGTATCAATCTCGCCCGAAACATATTGCTCATATAATTCAAATCGTCTTGCTTCGTTCCTTTTATTGAGCTGAACAATTTTACTCTGTTCCCTGTTCAAATATTTTTGGAATGTTTCAAAATATTCACCATTAAAGCGTTTCAGTTGCGTTTTTAATTCACATACTGTTTTTAGCTGCATGATGAGTGCCCGATACACCAGTTCATCAATTACTTCTTCTTTCCAGCGATTACAGTTATATTTTTCCTTGGAAATTTTTGCATAATTACCACAAATGAAATAGTAATTGTAATACAAAACACCATTCTTTTCGCTGTAATAGTATCTCCGAACCATATTAGCGCCACAGTCACCACAGTATATCAATCCAACATACTTATTATCCTGTTTTCCATGAGTCTGCATATTCGATAAATCTTTTTTGGGCAATGCTTTCTCCTGCTTTAATTTGATTACATTTTGTACTTTTTCAAATAATTCAGCACTCACTATAGCCTTATGGGTATTCACATGTTCAATCCATTCTTCTTTATCCAACATTACATTTTTTTCTTTTGTAAGAAGTGAAGTTCTTGTTTTATGTGAATAAGTATTTCCAAATAGTGCCTATTTTCCGCAATCTGTTTAATTACAGATGATTGCCAATGCATATCCGTTTCGTCAATTCTATCCAAGAATAACTTCCCAGTTCTTGCGTATACCCTTGGCGAAGCCAGCAGCATGGTATTAAACTCTCTCGAAATTTTCAAATATGACTGCCCTGCAGCAAGTTTTTCAAATATTTCTACTACATACGGTGCAGTTAAAGGATCGGGAACAGTAGTAGATTTTCCTTTTTCATCTCTAGCTCTCTTATACCCATAAGGAGCATCTCCACCACAATATTCACCTGACTCCATCTTAATTTTCATGGCACTTGTCATTTTTACAGATGCATCTTTTGCATACATATCATTTGCCAGATTCGATATCATGATTCCCAGCATCTGATTGTCACATTCTGGACTGATACTGTCATAGTTATCATTGACTGATATAAAGCGCACTTGCATAAATGGAAATATTTTTTCCAGATATTTTGATACTTCTTCCAAATCTCGACCAAATCGTGATAAATCCTTTACTATGACCGTATTTATTTCTTTTGTTTTGATGTCACCAAGCATTCTCACAAAGTCATCTCGATCAAATTTCGTACCTGATATACCGTCATCCTTATAAAACTTTACAACTTCAATATCCGGATGAGATTCTGCGTAAGAAAGAGCGATCAGTTTCTGTGTCTCCAGCGATTCTCTCTTCTCACCATTGATATCTACAGATATTCTGGTATAAATACCGGCTTTCCAGATCTTCTTCGGTGATGCCTGCACAAATGCTTCAGCTTGTTTCATCTGGCGATTTCTTGTTCTTGCCATTATACAGCCACCTCCTGTTTTGTTTTTCCAATCTGTTCTGCCAGTCTTGCAGCTGTTACCAACTCATCTTGGAATCGGTAAACAATCTCTATTTTTTTTCCTTCAAAGACATTTATTTTTTCCACATACTGAAGAAGCATATCTCTGTCAAGATCTCCCAGCGACGGTTTCTCAAGAAATGTGTTTACCCATTCTTCGCACAGCAGTTTATTTTCAAGGAGATTTTCCATATACTCTTCCTGCTTTTCAATATTGCTTTCCAGACTTTTAATTTCTGTCTGATACCGTTCTCTAAGCAAAGCGTAATCATCCCTAGAAATAACTCCTGACGCAAGATTTCCCGATAATGAATGTAACAACTTATAATATTTATTGACTTTGTTTCGTAACTCAAGTATCTGGTCATCATGCTGTATCAATGTCTGTGTATCCAAAGAATTCTCTTTCAAATACTCCATTGCACTCCGTATGGCATCCGTCATCTTACTGTATATTTTCAAAGAATCCATTACCAGCTGAATCAGCACATCTTCTCTGATACTATGTCTGGAACATTGATCCTTCTTTTTATTGTAAGAAGAACAGATATAAAAAACTGTCTTTTCTCCTTTATAACTGTTAGTTCGCCGGATCAGATTACTTCCACAGTCTCCACAGGATAATAACCCACCAAACAAATAAAGTCTGTTTTCTCCGGGTGCTATCCTGGTATCCTTCGCAAGCAACATCTGAACTGTTTCATATTCTTCTTTTGTAACGATACCTTCATGATGATTTTCAAAAATCACCCATTCTTCCTTTGGTAATGCCCTCTGCACCTTAACTTTATAGTTAATTCTTTGGGATTTTCCCTGTTGAAGCACTCCATAGTAGATTGGATTCTTTAAGATACGGATAATTGCTACTGCTGACCACCTGGATGTCAGATGTGTCTGAAATGACGATTTGAAGTTTACTCCGGTCGCACGTTTGTAATCAGCCGGTGCAAGAACTCCCAGTTCATTCAGTTTATCTGCAATCAGCTGATTGCTCATGCCCTCCATCTTCCAGTTAAAAATATCTCTTACATGCTTTGCAGCAACCGGATCAATTTCTATCTGACTTTTATCAGCATCACACTTTTTATATCCATATGACACGTAATTTCCCACATATTCTCCAATATTTCTTTTTGCACTCAAGTGGCTTCTTACTTTTTGAGAATTCTGTCTGCAATACGTGTCATTAACAAAGGATTTCACCGGTAATACAAGATGCGTATCGGTAATGTTTGCTGTTTCAGAATCATAATTATCATTGATTGCTATAAATCGTACTCCCAGTTGTGGAAATACTTTTTGAATATACCGATCAACATCTATATGCTCTCTACCGAATCGAGACAAGTCTTTTACAATGATACAGTTGATTTCCTTATTTTCGATTGCCTTGAGCATTGCCTGAAAACCAGGACGCTTAAAATCAGTACCTGAAAAACCATCATCTTTAAATGTCTCAACAATAGTAATATCAGATGTCGATTTCATATAGTTATCAATCAAAATTGACTGATTTACAATAGATTCACTTTCAGCCTTATCTCCGTCCTCAATACTAAGACGAAGGTACTTGGCTGCTATCCAGATATTTTTTTGCATAAAAAACACTCCTATCCAAAGATTCTGCCAAAACAGAACCCTTAAATAGAAGTGCTCTATTCAAATTTAGTCCTGTTAGCATTATAGCACACTTCGTCTTCTGTGTGAATATGAAATTTTGTTGTTCCAGTTATTCCCTTATGCCAATCCAGCTTTCTTTGCTACAAGCTGTTTTGTACAGTCTATATAGGAAAGGGAAGCTGCTGCATTAAAAACACTTTTTACGACATAGCCCATATCTTCATATACATATGGGTTATCAGAGTGATTAAGCAGCACTTCCATCTTATTGCTTTTCCTGCTATCCAGCTCTGAAATCAAATCCTTGTACTTGGGCAAACTATCTCGTTCAATCTCTTTGATATCAACTGTTTTCAACTCTTCTAATCTTTCAACTGTTGTCATGGACATCGCCTCCTTTTCCTATAGTTACCATTATCGAAAATAAATATTCGTAACAGTTATGTAGTCTTCTCTTCCATTCCCATCTGAATCCGTACTGCTTTCAGTACCCGATCTAGGCTCCACTTGTTCACTCTTCCGCATTTCTCAATAATACATTTCGTAGAAATGCTCATAACCTGTTCAGCCAGTGCCAGGCTTCCTTTTCGGATTCCCGTCATATCATATTTGCTGATAAATACATGCGTTGGCAAATACCGTTTCTTATAAATTCTTGATGTCAGCGGAACTACCGTTATGACTGAACTGTATGTATTGGCTTTATTATTGCTCACTACGATCACCGGTCTTACTCCACCTGAACCGAAGTTGTCGGGAACATACCGAGATCTGCCCATAAGATATCTCCTCTTCGGATTGTCATTTGTCCTCTCTCCAATCTGTTATTTTTATTTGTAAAGCATCCATAGCGCTATATTGGCTCCACAGGAATACGGCAGAGTTTCTTTCCTATAAGGAAAGCTCTGCCGCATAACCTCTATAGCCAATTTGATTATTAAACAGTGCTCGCTCGATTCTATTTATCCTCGATACCCCGAATCGTTACTCCCGCATGTGCAGGAAGGGAATAATAACCTGCCCGGATGCACGCTCCGGACCACAACCCGGAAACTCTCGTTTCCAGGCTCCAGCAGTTCATAGGTTTACCAGTTACAGACTTCTCAGGGTCTGCAAGTGTATCGCATCTCATATATGTCATCGCATCACCAGCCTGCCAGCTAGCTTCGGTCAGTGCTTTTTCGCAGCATTACGGACTGAACTAAAATCTTTGTTTTGTCTTATAATCCTATAGCGGCATCTTCCTCGTGCTCACTGTATGAAATGTCACATCAGTTATTATTGAATATTCAGTTATCATGGTTCATTTTAGGAAGTCCTTTAACTTCCTCTAATTACTAAAGTCAAATGACTTTGGCAGATGCAAAAGATTTTGAAAAATTTTTAAAAAAATTTATTCATATACATTTCACGCATCTTATTAAGAGTGGATTTCAGCTTGTATGACAGCATCTGTCTGGAAATCCCCATAATCTCCGCCATCTGTGTCTGTGTCTTGTTTTCAAAGAAAATGCCATAAATAATCATGCGTTCCTCTGAGTTCAGCTGATTGATCACTTTGTGAATATCCTGCTGTTCCATTTTTGTCAGTACACAGTGCTCCACATCACAGTTCAGATCTGGAAAATCCTCAATCATGAAGACTTCTCCATCAATGGACTGACCGCTGTAAGGTACCTCCCGCAGCATCTTATCCACGACCTCACCCAGTTCGTTCTTGATCTCAACTTTTTTTGCCTTGCTGCTTCTGTAAAAATTGTTCATCGCATACGCAACTTCTTTTGTAACTTCGATCATTTCTCCATCAATATTTGCGTAATACTTTCCTTCATAAAAATATGGGTGTTCAATATACATGTCCGTTCCTCCTGAATTTGAAATCTTGTTGCTCGTTTCAAATCCAGAAGGCGGACCTCTGTTTAGAATCATGCCTGCTCCGCCTTTATCCTGCCGGGATACGCCCGCAGTTATTGGCTGAAAAATTCAGGCACGAAAAAAAGCCCCAGTAGTTTTTTCTTAACTACTGAGGCTTTCGTCTCTTTCTTGTATTCAGTTATCTATGCCTTCTTTCATCAGCATAATCATTGTATCAGGATAAAGTTCACAAAGTATCCGCAATACGTTCCCATAAGTTCATGTCATTATTAGAATCGTACATATTTCAGTGTAAAAAGTTCACTATTCAAATTCTGATTATTTATAGTTAATATGTTCTATCAAAATGACTATTTTCTTTTTCATTATTTAATTTAACAAAACAATTCCTATGCCAAAAGGCGGAGTTCACTTTACATTTTCCCCACTAAAGCTGAACAAGTCGAACTCTGTATATGATATTATCGTATACAGGAATATGTTTTGTTTGGTGTATCGAAGAAAATAAAAGTAACGGCATTGTATGTTACGAAAGTGATATACAGTGTCGTTATTTTTATGCTATAATGCGGATATGAATTTAACAAATCGGAATTGTGCGCCCAGACAAGGGCGAGTAGTCTAGCAGGTGGAATGCCTGTCTGGTAAGGTCTAACCAACCGCCAGTAGCGAGTCTTGGGTGACTGCCAGTAATGGTAGTTGCTAAGCGTAGACAGCGAGAAAATAGAGAGTGTGATTGAGCCTCGAAATTTTGATATCTAGAAGGCTGACGTTTTAATTCCAGCGGAAAGCAACACAAACCAAATCGTCATGGTAATCTGTGTTTTCCACTTTCCCTGAAGCATCAGAAGCAGCGGCGTGACCGGGCTGTTGCCCAGATCGGTGACGATTCCCTTCTTGACATCGCGCAGATATTCCTCATATGTCATGATATGATCCATCTTGATTCCTCCTGTTTATAGCCTTGGTCAGTAGTTTGATACTATGTACGAACTTTCTGCGTACTTGCTTTCGTTTTCGGATACCGTACAATATTTATACAATGAATCGTCAAGAGAGGAGGCAACAAGGTGACTTCTTTAACCATAGAACAAAAAAGAGTGGACATATACCAAGCGCAAAGCCGGGCAGCCCAGTTATCTATCTCAACACCTTTTCCAATGCCGTTAACAGTGTGTATAAAAACCTGATGGCGCTCGGCTGCCCAGATTTCTGTCTGGTGGCGGTCAGTAATCTGAAATGGGATCATGACATGACACCGTGGTATATGGGGCCGATCTCTAAACACGATACGCCCTGCACCGGGGGTGCGGATGATTACCTGAAACTGCTTCTGGATGAAATTATGCCGGAAGCGGAAGCGCTCCTTCCGGTGCGCCCGCCTGGCGGGGCCTCGCCGGTTACTCGCTGGCTGGGCTGTTCGCCCTCTACGCTCTCTACCAAACGGATGTGTTTGCCCGCGCAGCGAGTATGTCAGGTTCCTTCTGGTTTGAGGGCATCATGGAATATGTGTGCTCCCATGAGATGAAGCGCAAACCTGACTGTCTGTATTTTTCTCTCGGAGACAAGGAGAGCTCCACCGATAATCCGATTTTGAACGTTGTGCAGCAGAATACGCAGGAGATAGAAACACTGTGCCACGGGAAAGGCATCGAAACCACCTTCGTACTGAACAGTGGCAGCCACTATCAGGCGTGCAACAAGCGCACAGCGGCTGGCATTCACTGGATATTAAATAGATAAACCGACAAGGAGATAAAACGATGGATACGATTTATTCGCTTTTTCAGAAAGTAGTTAAAGAACATGAAAATGCCCCGGCTATCATTGAAAACGACCGCGCCATGACTTTTGGAGAGCTGTCCAACATGGTAGATATGATCACGTGCAGCTTTCCGCAGGAAGTACACAGCATCGGCATCGTCATGCGTCACCGAACCGAGATGATTGCCTCGATTCTGGCGGTACTCAAATGCGGCGGCCAATATGTCCCAGCCGAGCCGGATTTTCCCACCGGGCGCATCCATGACATGATGACCGAGGCACAGGTGGATTTTGTGCTGACGGAACACGCCTTTGCGCCCAAACTGAGCAGTTTCCCCATCCGCTATACAGATTGTGAGATCTGCGGCGTGGAGACGCCCTCCTGGAAGCGCAACGCCATCGAAGACCCGGAACGCCCCGCCTATGTGCTGTATACGTCAGGTACCACCGGGCGGCCCAAAGGTGTCTGTGTCACCAACCGCAATGTTTGCCATTATGTCCGTGCCTTTGCCAACGAGTTCCATCCCGGCCCCGGTGATGTCATGCTGCAATATTCCGTCTGTTCTTTTGACATCTTTGTGGAGGAAGTGTTCACCAGTCTGCTGAATGGTGCCGCTCTGGCCATCCCCGCTGACGAGGATAAGGCCGACATCCATGCGTTGATGCTTTTGTGGAACGTCACCATGTGACTATGATCAGCGGCTTTCCGTATCTGCTGGCAGAAATGAACCACCTGTCTGTCATTCCGTCCTCTCTGCGGCTGCTTATCAGCGGCGGCGATGTGTTGCGGGGCGTTTATGTGGATCACCTGCTGAACAAAGCAGAGGTTTACAACACCTACGGCCCCTCCGAGACAACGGTCTGCGCCTCCTATTACCGTTGTAATAGTGGAACTGTGCTGGAGGACGGTACCTATCCCATCGGTCATCCTGTACTAGGTGCGCAGATCAGGATTCTGGATCAGTCTGGCAACGAGGTTGCCAAAGGGCAGACGGGTGAGATTTGCATTTATGGCGGCGGTGTATCTCTGGGCTACATTGGCGACCATGCCGAGGAAACAGCGCTTTTGAGCGGCAGCCGGACGGTAGCACCATGTACCGCAGCGGCGATTTGGGCTATATCCTGCCGAATGGCAACATTGCATTCCTGCACCGCAAGGACGACCAGATCATGATTTACGGCAAGCGGGTGGAACTTGCCGAGGTGGAGTCCCGGCTCTATCGGTGCAAGGATGTGCAGCAGGCTATTGTCCGGGCTTTTACAGACGAGGATGGACTGTCCTATATGACCGCCTATGTGGTGCCTTCCGACAATAAGCTGAAAGTCTCGGAAGTAAAAAAAGAACTGTCTGAAAATCTGACTTCCTTTATGATCCCAGAGTTCTTTGTGAAGATGAAGCAGATTCCTTTGAATGTCAACGGTAAGCCGGATGTGTCGAAACTGCCGGTGGTAATGAAAGCGGGGGCATTATAATGGAGATTCAGATCCGGCAGGCCACGATCCAGGACCTGAATGTATTGATGCAATGGCGAATGGAAGTCTTGCATGAGGTATTCTCCATCCCCTCGGAGCGGTCTGTAACAGAGCTGGAATCGGAAAATCGCCGCTACTATCAAACAGAACTGCCGCAGGGCGGACATATTGCCTGCTTTGCCTACGTAGGGGAGGAAATCGTCGGCTGCGGCGGGATATGCCTCTATCATGAGATGCCCTCACCGGACAATCTAAACGGGAAATGTGCCTACCTGATGAACATTTATACCCGGCCGCAGTTTCGCGGACACGGCATAGGGAACAGAATCGTCAGGTGGCTTGTAGAGCAGGCTCGTCAGCGGCATATTTCAAAAATATATCTTGAAACCTCAGACAAAGGCAGGCCGCTGTATCAAACAATCGGTTTTGCCGATATGAAGGATATGATGAAACTGTCCCGTGAAAAATAAGCAAAATCAAAGGAGCATACATACAATGGAGCCAATCATCTGAAACGTTGAAGTAAAAAGCGTCCTCACAAAATCCAATTTGCCTGTGAGTGATTATTATTCGGTCAATCCTTATGTGGGCTGTGGCCACGGCTGCAAATATTGCTACGCATCTTTTATGAAGCGTTTTACCAATCACCCGGAGCCTGGGGAGAGTTCATAGACGTTAAATTTTGGCCGGAAATCAAACACCCGGAGCGGTATGCAGGGAAAGAACTGTTTCTCTGTTACGTGACCGACCCATATCAGCCGCTGGAGGAAACCGCCTGCCGCACCCGCGCCATTTTAGAGCAGATGCAGGGCAGCGGATGTAGCCTCAGTATTGCTACCAAGTCTGACCTGGTGCTGCGTGACCTTGACCTCATTAAAACATTCCCCAATGCGCGGGTATCCTGGTCGATCAAACACACTGGACGAAGATTTTCGCGCTGATATGGACAATGCAGTGAGCATTGAGCGGCGGCTGGCCGCTATGAAAGCATTCCATGATGCTGGTGTGCGCACCACCTGCTTTATCTCGCCGATTTTCCCCGGCCTCACCGACCTGCCCTCCATCATCCACCGGGCGAAGAATCAATGTAATTTGGTCTGGCTGGAAACCTAACTTGCGGGGCGGTTATAAGAAAACGATTTTTGACTATATAACGGAAAAACATCCAGACCTGCTGCCGCTGTACGATACCATTTACAATAAAAAAGAACGCAGCTACTGGTCAATGCTGGATGCGCAGATGCGGCAGTTTTGCCAAGAGGAAGGCTACTGTATGTCCGGGATGATGATTCCATCAAACGCCCGTTCAACGATCCGCCTATCGTGGTCAATTATTTTTTCCACGAAGAGATTATCCTCGGCCAAAATGCAGAAGAACAGGTAATCAAAACTATATT
>ENA-OQAZ01000522-OQAZ01000522.1-human-gut-metagenome-genome-assembly--contig:-NODE-522-length-21060-cov-4.493097_pt1 | contig 21060 bp, 27 predicted proteins | sample MGYA00242737_ERZ504531 | MGnify/ENA primary metagenome ERZ504531 (study PRJEB26092, sample SAMD00036244) | human gut metagenome | host: Homo sapiens | study: EMG produced TPA metagenomics assembly of... | reverse complement strand
TATCGTATTGTCCTTACAGTGACGTGTGCCATCTTGGCAAACTGCCTGAGGTATATAAATTAGATTTATCCATATTATTGCTCCTTGCAGATTACGTTTTTTCGTTAAGAATCTCTTTCTATTATAGATGAAAAGATGAAAAATATAAATGGGGAGAATATTAAAAAAAGGTAAAAATAGACATCGGAATGAAAAAGGGGTGGAATTTTACTGAAAAATTGTGGATAATAGAAGAGAGAATATCGGAAGGAATATATAATTACAAATATAAATTATGGATAAAGCAAATGAGATTATTACTAACATTATAAAAGAAGTGCTCACTGCACTATACCAACCTTTTGGTGCAGTGGTGCTAATGGCTTTTGTTTCTATGTTTGTTTTTCTTTATGCAAGGGAACACGGCTGGAAGAAGGGAAGCCTGATTAAAAATATTTTTGGCACATGGTTTAGAAATTTTAAGGAAAGCTCTACATTTAGAAGGGCTTTCCTTTTGGTGTTTTATTCTACAATGATTCTTTTTAGAACTATTCTAAATAGAGATATTTGGTTTGATCCATTAGGCGATATTATGGGAAATTGGGGACTTCATAATGCAGATGGTACTTTGTCTACGGAGCCTATTGAGAATTTTATGCTTTTTATGCCTTTTGCGGTGCTTTTGCTTTGGGCGTTTAAGGATGAGATTCTTGGAAGTGATGTAAGACTTGGAAAAGTTCTATGGAAGTCTACCGTGGCAGTTGGAATTTTTTCTTTTGGAATCGAGTTTTCACAGTTACTGTTTCACCTTGGCACGTTCCAAATATCGGATTTGGTGTACAACACCCTGGGCGGAACCGTTGGCGGTGCGGTGTACTATGTGATATATAGGGTTAGGCATAAAGGGAAATGATAAATAAGAATGATGAGTGGGCAGGTTTTGCTGGGGAGCAGGGCTTGCTCATTTTTTACAAGTCATTAAACAATAGTTATTATCTTGTAGCTATTTTAGTCGAAAAATGAAAAGTTGTTTGATGAAAATAAATTTAAAATATAGTATACTATTTATGCAAGGTAACTAAAAATTATCGTTAAAATAATCACACGGAGAAACTAATTTATATAAGAAACATGTTTCAGGGATGTTTTGTACTTAATATATCTCTTTGTTTAGCTGTTGCAACATGGGTGTATATTTCAGTGACATTAATTGAACTGTGTCCAAGCATTTCCTGAATGTATCTAATGTCAACATCCGCATCAAGAAGGCTTGTCGCAAATGTATGGCGGAACATATGTGGTGTTATATTTAGATTTACTGATGCAAGTCTAGTATACTTACTTATCATTCTACGAACGGTTTGATCTGAGAGTGGAGTCCCCGATTGATTGACAAAAAAATGTCCACAGTTTTCGCATTCACGTAAAAAATCAGTTTGATATTCTTTTAAAATGTTAAGAACTTCAGCATTTCCTATTTGCAATATTCGTTCTTTAGAGCCTTTTCCCAAAATTAAAATCGTTCCATTATCTAAGTTAATATCGTTAATTTTAAGAAAGCATAGTTCAGATATTCTCATGCCTGTAGCGAATAATAGTTCAATGGTAGCAACATCGCGTAAGGCATTTCTTTGTTGGAATTTAGTTTTTGCATTGCTTTTGTAATCGTATATAGTAGCTAAAATTGATTCTATATAGTTTAGTGGAATTGTTTTAGGTAATATGGTTGCTTTTCTGAATTTAATTTGAATTTTATTGAACGGGTTTTTCTCGATTAAATCACGATATTCAAAAATAACGAAATAAGCCTTTAGCGTTTTGAAATCCAGTCTTTTTGAACTTCACAATATTTTAAATAATCATCGATATGTGTCTGTAAATTGTTCATAATAATAAATCTCCTTTGTATATTAAATTTAATAATATACATATTATAGCTTTTGAAAATTGATTTCTATTTATAAAAAAACGCTTGATTATATGACGGGGAGGTATAGAATTAATAATATATTTAAAACTAATGGAAGATTACGAAGTGATTTATAATACTGTTGTGCGAGTAAGAGAATGGGTAAATTGAAAAATATGAATTAAAAATTTAATAGATAATGAAGGAAATGTGTTAATTTATGGCGAAATATTGCAATTAATAAAGGATAGGAGGCATATGCATTGATTTATACGGAAAGTGAATTGAAGAAGAAAATATATAAAATGATTGAGGATTTTGAAAGCGAAGTTGTAGAATTTAAGGAAGCAACTAGCAACTATTCATTTAATGATATTGGAAAATATTTTTCTGCATTAGGGAATGAGGCTAACATACGAGGTCTTAAAGAGGCATGGTTAATTTTTGGAATAACAAATAATAAGCAGATTAAAGGCACAAATTATAGAAAAGATGGTAATCTCCAGTCACTGAAAAAGGAAATAACTAGCGGTACAAATGAAAAACTTACGTTCTATGATATATATTGTATTGAAATGGGTGGTAAGAGAGTTATTGCATTTCAGATTCCACCAGCAATTCCGGGTATAGTAACTACATGGCATGGGGCTTCTTATGCAAGAGAATATGAGTCTTTAGTGCCACTTCCTATGAATAATGATTGATTGATAAGAAGTCAAGTTGGAAGAGATTGGTCAAAGGAAATTGTATCAGAGGCAACTATTGATGATTTGGATCCTGAAGCAATTGCATATGCGAGAAGAATGTTCATAAGGAGAGAGGAAAACAGAACAGGAGCATTAGATATAATCGAGAAATTATCTGATATAGAAGTGCTTAATAAGGCTGGACTTACATTTAAGGGACAGATAACTAGACTGCGTTAATGTTACTTGGTAAAAGGAGTCAAGTTTTATTTTGTATGGTTTTGTTCCAAGAATTACGTGGACATTATATAATGCAGATAAATCGGTAAAAGCATATGAGCATTTTGATATGCCTTTGCTATTGGCTGTTGATAAAGTATATGGAAAAATAAGAAATGAAAAATATAGATATATTGCAGACCAGACAACTTTATTTCCGGAAGAAGTGGACCAATATAATCCTAATTTAGTAAAGGAAATTATTAATAATTGTATAGCTCATTCTGATTATAGATTACGTGGAAAAATAAATGTTGAAGAATATGAAGATCATCTTGCTTTCATTAATGAAGGTGCATTTATTCCTGAAACAGTAGAACAAGCATTGGAGCCAGGTTATAAACCACCATATTACAGAAATGCATTTTTATGTAATGCTATGGTGAATATGTATATGATAGACACTAATTCAATGGGAATACCGATGATTTATGAGATACAGAAAGATAAATGTTTTCCATTGCCAACATTTGATTTGGATACTCCTAATAGGGTTGTTGTAACAGTATATGGTAAAGTGTTAGATCCTAATTATACAAGATTGCTACATGCCAACGGTGATTTAGATTTGAAAACTGTGTTTCTATTAGATCAGGTGCAGAAAAAGAAGACTATTTCTAAAGATGATTTTAGTCAACTTAAGTCAAGAAATTTAGTCGAGGGAAGATATCCGAATATTTATGTATCATATAAAGTAGCAAAGGTTGTTGGAGATAAGGCGAATTATGTTCGCCAAAAAGGGTTAGATGAAGAAGTGTGTATGCAGTTTATATTGTCTACATTAAAACTTGGACCAGCCAAGAAAGCAGATCTTTTGGCAGTGCTGAAAGATATGTTACCAGATGTATTAACTGAACAACAAAAATCAAGAAAATTGTCAAATCTTTTGCAAAAAATGAAAAAAAATGGAACCATTGACGTGCGTGGTATTGCAATAAATTCAGAGTGGTATCTCTCGACTAAGGACATAAAAATATATTTTTAGTCAAGGATAGTCAAGAATTTAGTCGAGGATTTAGTTAAGGATAAGGCATTATTGAACTAATTTTGTTTTGGAAACAAATATTAGTTTTTTAGGAGCAAATAATGATGAACATTATCGTAACCGGTGGAGCCGGATTTATTGGAAGTAACTTTGTATTTCATATGTTGAATACATATCCTGATTATAGAATTATTTGTGTGGACAAGCTCACTTACGCAGGTAACTTATCCACTCTTGAACCAGTTATGGATAACCCTAATTTCCGTTTTTGCAAAATCGACATTTGCGACAGAGATGCAATTTACAAACTTTTCGAGGAAGAACATCCTGACATGGTTGTTAACTTTGCAGCAGAAAGTCATGTAGACCGTTCAATCGAGAATCCTGAAGTGTTCCTTAACACTAATATTCTTGGTACTGCAGTTCTTATGGATGCCTGCAGAAAGTATGGTATTAAGCGAATGCAGACACCTGCAAAACTCGGAAGAATAAAAGCCAGACCTTTTTCTGTATTTCTGAAAGCTGCACATCTTCTGCGATTTCGTTTCCGACTAAACAGCAAATCTGATTTTGCGTTCCGTTTCTCTGTTAAAGATAAGTGTTCTTTTAAATTAATCTTCATTCTCTTAAACTCCCTTACCTTGCAGTATTGGGTAATCAGCAGCAGACAGCCGCTTATTCAGATAAATACAGATTTACTTCCTGCATGATCTCTTTCACAGCATCATCCAGCCCCGTTTCTCCATTGAGGTATTTCTCACCGGATTCCGTTACTGCATTTCGGATGATCTGATTACTCTTTGCAGGTACAGTAAGTGTTTTTCCCAGATCCATGATGTTCTGTATTGCTTCATCTTCCGGAATGATCTCGTCCATCTCAAGCTGTTTGATATTACCATCTCCCGTATCATAAGAGGTTCCGATCGAGCCAATGGTATCTCCACTGGATTTTCCCATTTTCCAGTAAGCCATATCTTCATAAACCTTGCTGTTTACAGCCAGTCCTTCATCATTGCTTGCTCTCTGGGATTCCTCTTCAAACAGGAACTTTACGAACTTCTCTGCCGCTTCTTTTTCAGATGCCTTTGCACTGATTCCCACAATGCTCCTTGGATAGAAACAATTCTCGCTTTGTCCGTTCAGAAGTCTGTAATCCAAATCCGGATCTACTTTTTTGCAGAATCCAGATACACCAGACCCTCCGGTGAAAGCAGACCGCCTGCCGCCACTGTATTGACTTTTACAAGCAGATCCGTTATCGATCCTGCAATATTTGTATATCCGGAACGATCTGAATTCGCCCAGTCATCACCCATCTGGTAAGCTTTCTTTGTCTCTTCTATCGCATCCTTCTGAGTCTGCCAGATCCTGTTTACCTGCTCCAGATATTCTCTCAGTGCATCTTCTTTGAGGGTTCCATCGTCGTTCATCCATGCCGATGTACTATTGTCTATGGTTCCCTGTATCAGCCAGGACGGTGATATGGAAAAAGAGCTGAAAAATTTCAGTTTTCCATAGCTGTCTTTCTGGCTTTCCGCTGCATCAGCCTCTGTTGTCAGATCCGTAATTCCGGCGATGATATCCTTATTTCCCTCTATCATCGGAATGCCGAACTTGACAGGCATGGTATAAATGCTTCCATCCTCTTTTGTATATGCATCTTTGATATTTGGCAGGATATCTTCGTCTTTTAATACCCCGCTTAAATTCTCCAGCATTCCTCTCTCTATATAGGTATCCTCTGAAATTCCATCCAGCAGCAGAACATCCGTCCTGTTCCGGCCATGATCTCTGTATTGAGCACTTTCAGCGCATCCGTATCTGTGACGGAATCATCTCCTGACATTCCCGCCTCAATATTCACATAAATATCCGGATATTTTTTCTGGAAAAGCACTGCTGCCTGTTTTATGAAGTTACTGTCTTTCAGGGAATAAACTGTCAGCTCTGTATCCGGTGTCGTTGGGGTATCTTTGGAATATACATAGGAATAAATTCTGATATCCTCGCCTGCATTACAGCCCACATAGAAATTTCCATCGCTGTCCTGTCCCCATGCTACAGTTCCTGTATCCGGTGAACTGAGCGAATTCAAGGAACCATCGATTATCTGTTCCACTGTGCTGCCTCCCAGAACATATCTGTAAACACCGGTATGATCAATATAAAAAAGGCTGTTATCCTCATCTCCCTTTAAGAACATAAGCGGAAAACTGCTGGTTGTTGTCCAGTTGACATCCTGCTCATCAGACTGGATCTGCTCTGTAAGCGCGCTGATATTGTCCAGTGGTTTTCCAGTATCCAGATCATATCCGTGAAGAGTCTGATCCTGAATGGTAAACAACATTTTTCCTGCTGTTCCGATAAAATCAACATTGATTCCTTCCTCATATCTTCTTACCAGACTTCCATCTGAAAGATTGATCTCTGCTACGCCATTGCCTGGATCTACGATAAGAACTGTCCCATTCTCTGTGAAACATGCCTGAAATGTATAGGAAGACTGAATCGTATCTCCGGTATCAACTTTCTGTACATTTCCATCAGGGGAAAGATAGAAAAATTCCATTTTCAGGTTGTCATACGCAGAATCCTCTTCCCCACTGTCGGCTGTTGTCTGTGCATTTTCATTGTCCCTGTCAGGAGACAGATCTGCCCCGACAAATATACTTCCATCCGCTGCTGCAGAAACAACGCTGATATATTCTCCCAGATTCTCCTTAAGCCCCAACAGTTCTTCCAGACTTTTTCCATTCGTCCAGGTTTCTCCATTATCTGCAGAATCTGCTGCATAATAACAGTTATCTGCTGTACTGTAATAAACCATGCGCAATGCACCTGAGTCGAGTACTTTGACATCTCTCAGAAACTGGCTGTTTTCAGGTACTGTAAGATCATTTTCCAGAAAACGTCCCATTGCTTTTGCGCTCTCATCTTTTGTTTTTTTACCATCTGAATTGTCGGTATTTACATTCACAAGATCTGCTGTATCTGTATTCCCTGCCTGATTGCTGCTTCCTGTTTCTCCTTTGCTTCCGGAATTTTTTCCATCTGCACCGCCACATCCGGCAAGCAGGCTGCCGGTAAGTGCGATCACTCCGGCAACGGCGATTCCCTGTTTCCACCTTTTTATTTTTCTCATATCAGGATATACCTCCATGTTTTTATTTTCTTTCTGTCCCTCTCAGGATAAATGGATTGTAACAGGCAAATCTCTAAACTTTCTCTAATTTTCCAGCCGATATCCAATTCCCCGGACGGTTTTCAGGTTCAGTGTACTTCTGACACTTTTTAATCTTCGCCTCAGAAAATGAATATAATTATCCAGATTTCCATCCTCCACCTCGCTGTCTGCTCCCCAGACACGGTTGAGGATCACCTCTCTCGGAAGTGTCTGACCAGCGTTTCGAAGCATCAGCTCCAGAAGTGCTCCTTCCCGTTTGGAAGTACATTCCTTTCCGTTTCCTTCCAGTCTGCCGCTTTCGGGATCAAAAATAAGATCTCCGAGCGATAATACTGCCGTGTCCTCCCATCTTCCGGGTCTTCGAACCATGCACTGTATTCTTGCCAGAAGTTCTTCGAAGGCAAACGGCTTCACCATATAGTCATCTGCGCCGCCTTTCAGTCCGGTCAGTTTATCCTGTAATTCTCCCAGTGCAGTCAGCATGATCACCGGTGTGGAAACATGATTCTTTCTGGCTTCCTGCAAAACAGTGATGCCATCCATGGACGGGAGCATCCGGTCCAGGATCACCAGATCATGGCTTCGTTCTTTCATATAATAAAGCCCTTCTTCTCCGTCATCGCAGATATCTGTCTCATAGCCTTCTTTTTCGAGCTGAAATTTCATGCTCTCTGCCAGTTCCCTGTCATCCTCTATCAGTAAAATTTTCATCTGTTTTCATCCTCCTGATCTTTCATTATACATGAGTTTTCTCTAAATTGTCTCTATACTCGGTTACAGGAATTTTTTTAGAGATTATTTACAGGTTTTCATGATACAATTACCATACAATCTCATAAAGGAGTAAATATTTCATGTTTCGCAGACTTCATATTCAAATGACTTTTTTCTCTGCTCTGATCATCGGCATCGTCATTTTTATTATGACAACTGCCTGTAATTTCATCGCAGAAAACAGCACAGGCCAGAATGCGTGGAATACCTTTCAGAACAACGCCATCTCCTGTATCTCTCATCTGGAAACGCAGAGTATCATCAGCAGTGACTGGATTTTGCAGGCAGAAAAAAATTATGATATTTCCATGGATATCAGAGACAACGGAAATTCTCTTTATCTGAAAAAACTACAGACGGATTCTCTGGATGAAACGATTTTCCGGAAGGCAGAAGAAATCTCTGCTGCTTCCTATGCACTTGATCTTTCCAATCCCGGTGCGGTCAGTAAACTGACAAAACGGATCTTTTTTCAGATGAAAGATTTCTATGTTTCCACTGCTCTGATCCCCAAGAGCCACGGAACCGTCAGTATGATCATCCTGTATTCCCTGGATTCTGTAAAACACAGGATTCTGTTACAGAGACTTGCATTCTCCGGCGCAGCTTTTCTGGCAATTCTGGCTCTGAGTATCTGTTCCTGGTTCTTTACCGGAAGAATGATCACTCCCCTGGAAAAAAGCAGGCAGGAACAGACCGAATTTATCGCTGCTGCCTCCCATGAGCTTCGCTCCCCTCTGGCAGTAATCCTGTCCGGAATCTCTGCCATGAAAAAGGCAGATCCGAAAGAACAGGAACATTTTCTTTCAGTCATAGAAAAAGAAGGGACGCGAATGTCGCTCCTGATAAATGATATGCTCTCTCTGTCAAATGCAGATAACCATTCCTGGAAAATGCATCCGGTTTTCTGTGAACTGGATACTTTACTTCTGGATACCTACGAAAAGTATGAACCCCTGATGCAGGACCACCATATGAAATTTTTCATTGAACTTCCGGAAAAGGAAATCCCTTCCTGTCCCTGTGACCCGGAAAGGATCAGTCAGGTGCTTGGAATCCTTCTTGACAATGCCATCAGTTATGTCCCCGCAAACGGGAAAATTGTTCTTTCCCTTTCACAGACCGAAACGCACTTTCTTATCCGCGTCAAAGACAACGGACCCGGTATTCCGGATTCTGCCAAGACTTCTGTTTTCCGGCGTTTTTACCGGGCAGATTCTGCCAGAAATAACAGGCAGCATTTTGGTCTGGGACTGTGTATTGCGTATGAGATCATTTCACTTCATAAAGGAACAATCTCTGTACTGGATACCCCGGGCGGTGGTTCTACTTTTCAGATTTCTCTGCCGTTGGCATAACACAGTAATTTTCTGTAACATAAAAATTTATAAATAAACCTATATTATTCACGGCTATGCGTGAATAATATAGGTTTATTTGTTACTTCCTCGAAATAGAAGTTTTTTATCACCATATTGTCGTATAAATTTAAACTCACATCCCATATCAGGATTTCTTTAATTCTTCCATATACAGTTCAGCTATATATGCCGGGCCAGTGCACCACAACTTTGTCTTCTCATCATACAGTGCTTTTCCTGTCTTTGAACATAGAAAATCTGTCAATATCTCTTTTCTGTCCTTGCCCGTTTCTTCTGCAATCTCATCTGTCACCATAGTGATAAGAAGATCTATTGTATAATTCATTTTTTCTTTTGGAATTGTTACCTCAGCCATATCTTCTCACCTTTCACAAATTTCAGACACCTAATAGCGGCTTCTGTTTTGAAGCAATATTGATCTTTTAGTTTATTGGGCAGCAACTGTCTGATACAGAAATCGTCTGCTTCCTTATCGCCTGCTGTCCCGAAACCCCGCAAGGTAAGCAGTAAGGGTAGCGTTTGTTGCATCATCCGCAATCTTTCCTGCAATGATATCATACCTTGCCATTTCACGTTCAACTTCGATGAACATTTTTTTTCTTTCGATGAGCGGCAATGCAATGTAACCAGTCTACATCTGCATTGTGAATTAAAAACTTTATCCTCACACGACTGAAGTCGCGTGCTTCCAGACGCTTTAGGCGTCAGACTAAATATCGGCGGATACGCCTGTAACTTAGGTCAGCGCAGTTATGCGCATTTTTCCATGCCAGATATGGCAGGTTCCCACATTGCAGGTAGTCCGCTGTATATCTGCCTGCATTTATGCTGCCTTTAAGATTTCCATTTGTAAATGAAGTTCTTTCAGATCTGCATAAACACATGAGGTTCTACGCTTTACCGGAGGGACTTTTGCCTCCAGCAAAGACCTTTCCGTTACCGGAAGGGGTTTTAAAAGTTCTCTGATAAAATATCTTGCTCCGATATTATACGATGCCGACAGGTCACAGTTATATCTTTTTCCTGTCTGGAATACACAAAGACTGTGATTTTTCGGGTCACGGGACACACTTCCGGAGCCATCGTATGCAAGCCTGCTCGTATTCCATGCGCAGACTCTGGATACCCGCATTCCTTTTCTGTGTGCCTGATGCTCACAGCGTTTCTGGATATCCCGTTTTCTCCACAGATGCAGTTTCTGTTTTTTCTTTCCGGATATCTTTCCCTGCATTTCCAGATACTCGAATACGATCACATCTGCATGGTTCTCTTCTGCATTTTTTACGATCGCACCTGCAATTTTTCTTCCCAGCTCTATGTTCAGGCGTTTCGTATATGCCCATCTTCCCCGTGACTGCACAGAGCCGTGTTCCCTCTGGAATCTTCGGATCCGGCCCAGTGTGCGGTACATCCGGTCTTTTTCACTGGGATGATTGATAAATTTTCTCCCCAGGACAGTTCCGTCTGCCCGCATAATGGTACAGACCGCATCGGTATTGATTCCCAAGTCCACACTACAGATGATCTGTTCTTTTACCGGTGTCTTCGTAAGTGTCACTTCTTCCGTATAAGAAAAACGCAGGAAATATTTATGGTGCCTTTTCTCCAGTGTCGGGGCTGATGCCTTTTTCCCCGACCAGTTCTTGCGCAGATATTCCATATCTGTGTGATTTAAATGCACACAAAACCATTTCCAATCATGGCCATCATACAGTTTCAGGTATGCTTCGTCTTTTCCTTCTTTTTCCTCTCTGTACATGACATCACGATAAAAAACAGGCATGGCATGATTCTCATACGCCAGTCTGGGTTTCCCTACTTTTTCTCCTGACTTTTCCCACAGATCCATCCGTGTTTCGTAAGAAGATACACTTCCCAATGCATGCTGGATTGCGGCTCGCCTCAGGTAGGACGGCATCTTCGGAAAGCGAAGATCAAAATCAAAGCGTGCAGGATTCTTTTTTGTAGTATGCACCAGATGCTCTGCAGCATTAAACCGCCTTTTGGCATCCGGTATCTCTGCCAGTTCTTCCCACACCTGCTCATATATTTCTGTCAGGTAACTGACCGCAGACCGGTAGATTTCCAGTGTCTGGCGGACTGGGATATTCTGTTTTCGTAATTCTACGCCATAGCTGGATACGGTCTGCATCTCTTTTCCTCCAACAAATCATTTCTTCTGTCAGGCTTTTTCCTTTTGTCCTTCGATGTAGGCAAGCACCTGGTCTCTGCTCCTGTCACTGACCGTTATGGCACAGTAAGACGGATTCCACAGATGCCCACCCCACAGTTCCTTTTTTAACTCCGGATGCGCAAGAAACATCTGGCGTGCAAGATTTCCTTTCATGATCTTGATCATATCTGAAATATAAAACTGAGGTTTACAGTCCACAAGCAGATGGATATGATCCGGCATCACCTCCATTGCCAGGATCTGAAATTTATATTCTTCTGCAAGATTCTGTAACATTTCTTTGCATTCTGTATCGATTCCGTTTTTTAAAACCTTTTTTCTGTATTTTGTACACCAGACAAGATGATACTGCAAGGAATAGACATATCCCCTACCATATGAAAGTTTGTTTTTATCTATATTAAATATATCTTTTTCCATATAAATATTGTACCATATGTATTGGTTTATGTAAACATTTGTTCTGTTGTTTAGTAAAAAAATTTGCGCGTCTAACTCATCACTGAAAGTAACGAGAATGCGACGCGCAGTTATTCAATATGATACAATTTACCAGCAATCTTTAAACAGGAATCCGTGATAATCTCTCCGTTTTCCTGCTGATGTTCATTGCGCAACTGCACAATCGGTACATTCTCCGGATAAGAAGTATGGAATACTTCATTAATCAAAGGTACTGCCAGATATGGCATTTTCTCAATCATTGTACGAAATACATCATCAAATATCGTATTATTCATTAGATACCTCACTTCTATTCTAACATACGGTAACAATGTTTGAATACCCAATTTGCACAAATATCATAAATCGGATAATCTTTATCTTTCGTACATGCTTTCATAAAGGGAAATAGATGACCGGCTGGTCTGGAATTTGAATATGTAAATTCAGTGTAACAAATACATACAGTTCCGTCAATCAATAGTTTTCGACACATCAACACTACTTTTGAAAATTTATTTCTTACGTTTCAGTAACAAATTCTCAGTTCACAATACACAAGGCTGTCACACTACATAAGCAATTAGTGTAACAGCCTCTTTTCTATTCTCTGAGATCAGGCTCATGAGATCTTGCCGTCTTTCATTTCAAATACAGTATCAACGATATTCATAGTAGATTTTCTGTGTTACGTAACGTAATTTCTGTTTATACCTCACACTTTTTTTAATTCTCGTTCTAACTCTAAAACTTCTTTTCTGCACAATTCTATCGCATCATTACAGGTTTCCACATCATCTCCATCTATCTCTATGCTATCGTCACCAGGATATCTGGTCGAAAAATAAAAACCATCTATCATTCTCATATGTGTCTGCGTATTTTTTGAAAACTCTGCTCCCATATTTGCTTTTAGAAATTTCATCAGTCTGTTCAGACTATGTGTGCGCAAAATATTTTCAAAATCTTTCTGTTGCATAGCATCATCCGGTTTATAGTATTCTGAGATCAGATGCTTCATATATTTTTCGCATATTCCTGTGCCATGCACCCATCATATTTGCCACTATCCCCGCATCATAAGAAGCCTTAAAATATCGAAAATCGTTTTCTGCAAAATCAAAATAACTATTTAAGGCCATATCTGAATTCCCTCCTTTCGCACATTTGTATAATACAGCATTTTGTTTCTTTTCCAGTCATCGCCAACTACAATTTTCAGATCCGTTTCTGCATCATCCAATTCCTCAGAGGATACTTCTGATTTTAGAAGATAAAGATATTTTTTAAGTTCCGGCCGAGAGCGGAATGACTCTGACAGTTCCAGAAACAGATCAACATCACTGCTATATTTCTCTTCTCCCCGTGCACAACTGCCATACAGATATATTGTCTTAATATAAGGCTTATGCATGATGACTGAATAGTTCGTAAAGCATACTCCGCTGCATCTCTCTGCCGTTTTGATCTGATACATGTCAGCATTTTCTATCCCTCCGTTTTCTCTGTATATTATTTCCAGATTGTACTTACATTTTTTGCTTCAGGATTTCTTTGTAAAAAAAATTATAACATTCCTTATCTTCTATGTCTATCTTCCATTTATTTGGTGAAAAATTAGAGTGTATTATTGTTACTTTCTTTTATTTTCCTTCAAAGATCTGAGCGATCGGTGAATCTGCAGACAGTATCACTGTTTTGTCCTCACCTTTCATAGATGTCTTCAGCGCATCCAGCTTCTCACAAATGAATAAAACTCACTTCTGTCCTCTTCTCCATAAGCCTGCGCAAGAATTTTCATATATTCCTGCTCCCCTTCCGCCTCCAGGATCTCTGCCTGTTTTTTAGCATCAGAAATCTGGATTGCTACTTCTTTGTCGGTTTTATTTCGAATCACCTTTGCTTCAGAGTTTCCCTCTGCCTTGTAAGTCGCTGCAATATTATCTCGTTCAGATATCATTCGTTCATACACAGCTTCCTTATTATCATCCGGCAGATCCAGCTGCTTGGTTTCGAATTTAAGAAGCTCAATTCCATACTGATCCATGTTTGTTCCTATTGCCTCCATAACCATATCAGACAGTTCTCCGTCACGGCTTGTGATCACCTGATCCTGTGACATACTGCTGATCGCATTTTTAGTGGCATTATACACAGCAGTATTAATTCGGCTTTCACCACTTTCCACAGAAGAGTTTAATGTCTGTGCAAATTTAAGCGGGTCGCTGATTTTCCAGAGAACATAGCTGTCGCTGATCATCGTTTTCTTATCTTTTGTAATTACATCAGATGCTGCCAGATCATACAGCAGTGTTTCCTTTGGCAATGACTGTGTACTCTCTATAAATGGAATCTTAAAACTGATTCCCGATGAGCTGATCACCCTGTCAACCTTACCAAACTGACGGATCAGCTTATATTCATTTTGCTGAGTTACTGTTACCGACGCTCCAACAGCTATAACCACTGCAGACACACCAATTAATATTCCAATTTTCTTACCTTTCATAAATTAGTCCTCTCCAAAATTATATCTCTATCCTTCGTATTTCATTTACCAAAACACTTTTTATATGAAATATTTTCTGTCATTTCTTTATTCGTTCTCAGAATCATTTAAATCTTGTGTGTCCTGAGCAGGATCCGTGTTCAGTGTCTCTGCCGGATTCTCTGAACTGTTCCCTGTAAAAGAATCTAGCGGCAGAACCTTCTGCACTCCATCTCCATTATCAATCACAATCTTCATTCCCGGCAGCACATCTTCCATTGCCTCATAGAACATACGCTTCTTTGTGATCTCCGGATTCTTAACATACTCCTCATACATGGCATTAAAACGTGTCAACCTCAGTCTTCCGCTTCATTAATCCTTACCTGCTTCTGCGCCTCAGCATCCTGAATGATCTGGTCTGCTTCTGCCTCAGCTCCGGAAGCTTTTCGTTTCTGTATTTATTGGCATTATTCAAAGCAGTTTCTTTTCCCTGCTTGGCAGTTTCTACTGTTTTAAATGCTTTCATAACCTCCTGTGTGGGCGGTTCTGAATCCTGGATTGTGATATTCACAAGCTGAATCCCCAGATCCTGTTCCTCCATCTGCTTCAGGATCATTTCTTTAATCTTACTCTGGATCTCACCTTTTCCGGTGGTAAGCACTTCATCCACATCATAACTTGCGATTACTGTACGGATACAGCTTTGAGAAATATTTTTTAGAATATCTTCCGGTTCCTCTGAATTATAAAGATATTTTACCGGTTCTAAAATTCTGTACTCAACAAAGAAATCCACATCAATAAAGTTATAATCCGAGGTAATCATAATGCCCTCATTCTCAACCACCGAATTATCTCCCATACTATATCCAATAGGAAATCCCTGGATCGTTGTATTTACTTTCTGTACTTTCTGTATAAAAGGAATCTTAAAATGCAGTCCTGTTTCTGCCACTGCCTTCGGCACTCCGAAAGTTGTCAATACTGCCTGTTCCTGCTCCTGGATCTGATAGGTAGCATCTCCTGCAAGCCCTGCAATAATCACCAACCCTGCTGCTCCTATTACAATACGTTTCACATGTTTTCCCGGCTTCTGTAATTTTTTAAATGGATTTACTCTTTCGTTCACTTTTCTCCTCCGTTTCACCATTTGACATAATTAAATTTTTTGCTTCTAAAAATTTCTGAAGAAAAGAAAAAGACTCTCATTTCAGACATAACATGAGCTCTTCTCTTAATGTCTAAAACAAAAGTCTTGCCGATTATATCATAATGCGGGCATTCTTAATCTGCCGTTCTGACGCATTTATGTACCATTTATAGGAAAAACAAGTCCAGTTCTTCATAACGATGGCCGCTACTCCCTTTTCTTTGAGCAGCATCATATCATAACTATTTACAAAATGCAAGAAATATTTTTACGTAATCTCAGCAACATTATTCTGTATACATATTTCCATTATCATCTGTGTTCGAAGAACCATCTCCTGAATTACCCGGAACAGAATTTTGGTCAGTTAAAATATTGAAAATCATTTTCTGCAAAATCAAAATAACTGTTTAAGGCCATATCTGAATTCCCTCCTTTCGCACATTTGTATAATACAGCATTTTATTCCTTTTCCAGTCATCGCCAACTACAATTTTCAGATCCGTTTCTGCATCATCCAATTCCTCAGAGGATACTTCTGATTTTAGAAGATAAAGATATTTTTTTAGCTCTGGCCGGGAGCGGAATGACTCTGACAGTTCCAGAAACAGATCAACATCACTGCTATATTTCTCTTCACCCCGTGCACAACTGCCATACAGATATATTGTCTTAATATAAGGCTTTATGCATGATGACTGAATAGCTCTTAAAGCATACTCCGCTGCATTTCTCTGCCGTTTTGATCTGATACATGTCAGCATTTTCTATCCCTCCGTTTTCTCTGCATATTATTTCCAGATTATGCTTACATTTTCTGCTTCAGGATTTATTTCTCTATTTTAGTGCTTATTCTGGTAGAATTCCATATTCCTTAATCAAAGGTACTGCCAGATACGGCATTTTTTCAATCATTGTACGAAATACATCATCAAATATCGTATTATTCATTAGATACCTCACTTTTATTCTAACATACAGCAACAATACTTGAATACCCAAATTTGCACAAATATGTGTAAATTATGTAACCTCTATCTTTCGTACTTAAGATGCCTAAAACACCAATTCTAAAATTTTAATTCAAAACAAGGCTGCTACATCATGTATTCAAACAATGTAACAGCCTCTTTTTATATATCTGCTAAAAGGATTATGAGATTCTTCCATCTTTCATTTCAAATACAGTATCTGCGATATTCATCGTTGATTTCCTATGTGATACAAGTACCACAGTTTTTTTCTCTGACGCTTCTCTCAGAGATTTCAGAATGATTCCTTCATTCAAAGAATCCAGATTGGATGTCGGTTCATCCATCAAAATCAGAGGACTGTCGTGTAAGAATGCTCTGGCTATTCCAATTCGCTGCTTTTCGCCACCGGATAAGGTGTCTCCCAACTCTCCTACTTCTGTATCATAGCCCTTCGGAAGTTTCATAATAAAGTCATGGATAGATGCTTTCTTTGCCGCTTCCATAATTTCCTCTCTGGAAGCACCTGGATTTCCAACTGCGATATTATTGGCAATAGAGTCGTGAAACAGATGCGTTTCCTGTGTCACATAGCTTTCCATATCTCTGAGATGTCTGGTTGGAATCTTTCTCACATCCTCACCGTCCACAGAAACACATCCTTTATCAACATCCCAGAAACGCATAAGGAGTTTCAACAGTGTAGATTTTCCAGAACCACTTGCCCCATGAATTCCTGTGATCTTTTCAGGTTCCAGTTTCAGAGAATAATTATCCAGGATTACCTCATTTTCATAAGCAAATGTAACATTTTTCGTTTCTGCGCCTGAAAATATATCTGACTTGCCGCCCAAAAGATTTTCTGAAATATTTACAGAATCATCTTTTACATCTACAGGAATTTCTTCCACCATCGGCTTTTCTTCCAATAACGAAAGAACTCTCTCCCCACTTGCCAGTGTCTGATTCAGATTATTAGACAGACTCGACAATGCAACCACCGGACCAAAAGATCCCATCATTGCGATGGTGCAGGTCAGGATTCCCTCAAATCCCAGTTCTCCTCTTCCATACAGCCATATTGTCAGCGCCAGCATCCCAAAGGATGCAAGCAGGATCACCATATTTGTAAAAGATCTCTGTGATCCTTCCTGTTTACTTAAACTTCTCTGCATTTTTGCAAGATTTCCGGAGCGTTGTGACATCTGCTCTTTTCGACTCTCTCCCTGTCCATATTGAATCGTCTCATCCAGGCCGCGGAGAGAATCCAGGACAAAACTGTTCAGCTCTCCAAAATTTGTACGAAACTCCATTCCCATCTGACTTCCGCGTCTGCCATTCCACACTGGAATCGCAACTCCAACTATCAGATAAGCTGCAAGAGCAAGAAGTCCCGCCATCCAGTGATATCTCCCTATAAAAACGATCATGATCAGTGAGGTTAATGTTGCGATGGCAATCGGAGAAATGGTATGCGCGTAAAACACTTCCAGAAGTTCAATGTCTGTCGTAATGATTGAAATCAGATTTCCCTTATCTCTGCCCTCCAGCTTCGCCGGGCAAAGTTTTCTCAATGCAGCGAATACTTTGTGTCGGATAATCGCAAGGAGTTTAAATGCAATAAAATGATTACAGTACTGCTCTGCATAATGAAGGATTCCTCGAAGAACTGCAATAATAATCATTATGATAATAATTGTTTTTACAGGCGTGTTTATCAGCCACAGATTCTTCACTGTAATCCCCACCGTCTGGGCCGATAATGCTACATCAGTTGTTTCAGTTGCTATCGCTGCTCCCATTTCTCCTGTCAGAATCCCATGTACGATCACCTGCCCTGCCAGAATCGTCAGGAAAATAGCGCACAGATATCCTGCTGTTCCAAGGATGATTGCTGCAATCATAATGTGAAGTAGCGGCTTCACCAGACCGATCAGACTTCCCATAATTGAGACGGCACTTCTGCGTTTTTTTGTTAAATTACTCTGCACCTCAGACATCCCTGTTCACCTGCCTTCCATAGTTCTCCAGTGCCATCTGGCTTTCATACAGATGGTGATATTCGCCATCTTTCTGCATCAGTTCTTCATGTTTTCCATGTTCCTGTATTTCCCCGTTCTTCAGGAAATAAATCTGATCAGATTCTACTACATTTGCCAGTCGATGAGAAATCAGAAGCACTGTCTTTGTTCTTGACAATTCATGAATCACATCCATGATTAACTCTTCACTCTCCACGTCGATATTGGAAGCTGCCTCATCAAAAATATATACAGCAGCATCGTACAGCAATGCTCTGGCAATCACCAGTCTCTGACATTGTCCACCGGACAGATTGCTGGCTTTTTCCAGCAACTTTGTCTGAAGACCATCCTGCGTCTGCAAAAATCCCAGAAGGTTTACTTTCTTCAAAACTGTGTTCATCTCTTCTTCTGTCGCATCCGGTTTTGCCATACGCAGATTTTCCTCTATAGTTCCTTTAAACAGATAACTATTGTGACGGACCAGTACCACATGTTTCATCAGATCTGACTCATTTACCTCAGAAAGCGATACTCCGCCAATGGTAATCTCTCCGGTAAATCCTCTGTTCTTTGCAGAATGATCCCTGCAATCGTACTCTTACCGCATCCGGATTCTCCTACCAGAGATACAAAGTTTCCTGCCGGAAGATACAAATCAATCCCTTTTAAAATTTCTCTGTTTTCTTCATAGGCAAAATGTACATTCTTAAAAGAAATGTCTAATGAGTCATCTGGCAGATTTTTATCTCCTGTCTGAGGTTCTGGTAAATCTAATATTTTAAAAATCTTGTCACTCGCTGCCATTCCATTCATTGCAATATGAAAAAAAGATCCCAGCAGTCTTAACGGCAGGAAAAATTCACTTGCCAAAAGAACAATGCAAATCGTCCCTGAGATACTGATATTTCCTTTGAGAAATTCAGATAATGTAACTGCCATTCCAACCACAGCACCACCATATGCCACAATATCCATCACACTCGTAGAATTTAACTGCATCGTCAAAACTTTCATGGTAATTCTTCGAAAGTTCTGAGACTCCACGTCCATCTCATCCGCTTTCTGCTGATCTGCCTGATAAATCTTCAGCGTTGTAAGCCCTTGCAGATTTTCCAGAAAGGAATCTCCAAGTCCTGTATAAATACTCCAATATTTGTTCAGTAATTTCTTTGCGATTTTCTGTACCACTACGATAGAAATTGGAATCAATGGCACACAGATCAGAAGAACTACACTGGCTTTCATGCTCACCCGGCAAAGAATCACAAACAATGTCAGTGGTGCAATTAAACTGTAGAATAACTGCGGCAGGTATTTTCCGAAATAAGTTTCCAGCTGTTCTACGCCTTCCGTTGATACCTGAACTACCTCTGATGACGATACCTGCTCTTTATAGGACGCCCCAAGTTTCAGCATCTTTTCATAAATTTTTTCACGCAGGATCCGCTTTACATCCACACAGGCAAGATAAGATGATCTTGTGCCCATTCGTTCGCAGATAAAGCGGACGACCACGACCAAAATCATTGTAATGATCGTTCGCTCAACAACTGCTGCCGTTACGCTTTGATATATAACTCGTTCCAGTAAATCTGCAATCGAAAAAACTGCCAATACCTGTGACAGAAGTGCCATCCACTGCCATAGAATCGTATATACAATATACTTTTTCGCATGGGATAAGAGTCCCACCAGTCTTGTCTTTATCATAAGTTTTTTACCTTTGCCTCCCTTTTACTACATATCAGATGCCATATTGCAAGAATCGGATGATGTAGCAACATTCTTGGACCTGAAAAACGCATTACCTGACGAATCTGCTCTCTCTTTTCCGGTTTATAACAATGCACTTTGCAGTTTGCGCAAAATGTTTTTTGTTCCATAAACGGACATTTATGACTTCTGAGTTTCGCATAATCTGAAAGTTCCTGACAGACCGGACACATCTGCCTGCCCTGACGTTCCTCTTCCAAATGATTTTTCCGACAGTATAATCGAATCATTTCTTCCACAATGTACTGTTCTTTCTGCCGCTTCTTTTCCACCTTATTCATATTATTTTGCACCTTCCAGTGTCTTGTTTTCCGCATTTACAGTTTTTACTCTCAGGAAAAAATATAACACATGGCAGACCCATACCACGATCAGGCAAATTCTCCCAACAGGCACATTTTTCATACAAAGAAATCCAATCCCCATAATTACTGTTACAGTTCCCATAATGCGGAGTTTTGTTCCCATCGTCATAGCTCTCTTCTGCACAAAACTGTCCAGATGTTTTTTATATAAATTTGTTCCAAGAAACCATGAATGGAGTCTTTCTGAACTTTTTGCAAAACAGAATAGCGTTGCCATATAAAACGGAACTGTCGGCAAAATCGGCAGTACAATCCCTACCGTTCCAAATCCCAGACACAAAAATCCCAATATCATCCAAAATATTTTCAGCGAGTGTTTCATAATCATTCTCCGTATCGTATGTTTAATTTTATATTTACTTATAGTTACTACAGAAAGCCTTCCAAATCATCTGATTTATCTGGTTATCATCAGCTAACTGCGTTGACATTCTACCAATGTTTATTGGTTAGTGTCAACTAATCTATTC
>ENA-OQAZ01000521-OQAZ01000521.1-human-gut-metagenome-genome-assembly--contig:-NODE-521-length-21069-cov-1.922070_pt1 | contig 21069 bp, 25 predicted proteins | sample MGYA00242737_ERZ504531 | MGnify/ENA primary metagenome ERZ504531 (study PRJEB26092, sample SAMD00036244) | human gut metagenome | host: Homo sapiens | study: EMG produced TPA metagenomics assembly of... | reverse complement strand
TTTATAATGTAACTTCATTTTCCAATGTAGAGATGATGGATGAACTAACTACTAAATACATAAATTGGTACAACTATGTTCGCCCTCATTCACACAATAATTATTTAACACCAATGGAGGCTCGTTAAAAGTAGGTATTTATCGAACAAAGTGTTACAAAAAAGCTTGACCAGTATAATGTACCCTATGATTATAAGGAACTTTTATAAAATTAGATTGAACTTACCAGTAAAGTGTGCTATAGTAAGATAAAATTAAATATGGAGTGTTCAGGTGTCGGAGCAATCGAAAAAATAGTAATAGGTTGGCTCCGGTGAAAAGGGAAACAGGTGCAAATCCTGTACGAACTCGTCACCGTGATAGGGAGCAGGAGCCGCAAAATCACTGGGAAACTGGGAAGATGGCCGATGCTATGATTTTAAGCCGGGAGACCTGCCTGAACGCTGTACAGAAACGAAAGTTTCAGACCACGAGTAAAAAGGTTGTACGTTTGGATTTGTAAAATTGATAGAGACATTGATTTTGCAGATTTATTTGTGTGCGGCTCTTTCTCTGACAATGGATCAGAAAGGAGTCTTTCTTTTTGTATGCATTTTATCATTTTTTTGATGACTGCTGGAAAAATCATGGTTGGAAGCAAATCGTTTTTGGCTGCTTTATATTTGATTTGAAAAAGCAGAAAAACTGCAAAAAAAAGAAAGGCTAGGTAAGCAAACATGAGAAGAAGAAATCTGGCAGTACTGGTATCCCTGTCACTGATGGGCACTATGAGCATGACAGGCTATGCAGCAAGTGAGAAGGAGACAACAACCGAGGCAGCAAGCACTGAGGCAGGATCAACTGAGGCAGAAAGTAAATCAGCAGATCAGGAAGCTGCTGATAAGGTTGCAGATCTGATTGATGCAATTTATGTTCAGGAGAGAACCGATAAGACCGATGAGCAGTGTAAGGAAGCAAAGGAAGCGTGGACGCATTGACTGACGCACAGAAGGAGCTTGTTGAGGGTGAGAACGCTGATCCGGATTACTTCGGAAGAGATACAGGTGATGCTTCTAAGGATGATCCGAGAAACGGTGATGAGATCGGTGAGAATGAGATTCTTGTTGTAAGCTTTGGTACTTCCTTTAATGACAGCCGTGCTGCTGATATCAAGGGAATTGAGGATGCATTGCAGGAAGCATATCCAGACTGGTCTGTAAGACGTGCATTTACAGCACAGATCATCATAAATCACGTACAGGCTCGTGATGGCGAGTGTATTGATAATGTTGAGCAGGCACTTGACCGCGCAGTTGATAATGGTGTAAAGAATCTTGTTATTCAGCAACTCACCTGATGCATGGTGCAGAATATGATGAGCTTATGGATGCAGTAGAGGAGTATGAGGACAAGTTTGAGTCTGTAAAGGTTGCTGAGCCGCTTTTAGGTGAGGTTGGCGACGATGCTGCTGTAGTAAATGATGACAAGAAAGCAGTTGCAGAGATCCTGACTGCTGAGGCAGTTGAGAAGGCAGGCTATGATAGTCTGGATGCAGCAAAGGAAGATGGTGTTGCATTTGTATTTATGGGTCACGGAACTTCTCATACAGCAAAGGTATCTTACAGCCAGATGCAGACTCAGATGAATGACCTTGGATATGAAAATGTATTTATTGGAACTGTAGAGGGTGAGCCGGAGGAGACTGCATGCGAGAATGTTATTGATGCAGTATCAGAGGCTGGTTACACAAAGGTTATCCTTCGTCCATTGATGGTTGTTGCTGGTGATCACGCAAACAACGATATGGCAGGTGAGGATGAAGATTCATGGTTAAGTCAGTTTGAGGCATCTGAAAAGTTTGAAAGTGTAGATACTCAGATCTTTGGTCTTGGTGAGATCGAGGGTATCCAGAAGCTTTACATTGATCATACAGCAGCTGTAATCAACGAGCAGTAATTAAAAATACATAAAAGCAAAGGGCATAGCAATTATATGAGAAGAAAAAATATCGCTGTAGTTGGTATGCTGTTAGTGACCTGTCTGTCATCCGTTGGATGCGGACAGAAGAAAGATAAGCAGGAGTCTTTGGCAGCAACAAAGACTTCTGCTTTCGAGACAGCATCCGAAAAGCAGACAGAAGAGAAGACGGAAAAAGAAACAATTAAAGAGACAAGCAAGGAAACTGTAAAAGAAACTGAAACAGAGACAGAAAAAGAAACTGAAAGTAAGACCGAGGCAGATACAAAGACGGCAGTTTCTGAATCTGATGAACTGGCAGATGGTGTCTACACTGCCGATTTTAACACTGACAGCAGTATGTTTCATGTAAATGAAGCATGTGATGGAAAGGGTACTTTGACTGTAAAGGATGGAGAGATGACCATTCATGTTTCACTTACATCGAAGAAGATTTTAAATCTTTATTATGGTCTTGCAGCAGATGCTGTAAAGGAAGGCGCACAGCTTCTAGATCCAACTACAGATAGTGTAACATACAGCGATGGAATGACAGAGGAAGTGTATGGCTTTGATATTCCAGTTCCGGCACTTGATGAAGAATTTGATGTTGCTCTTATTGGAACAAAGGGAACATGGTATGATCATAAGGTAAGCGTATCTAACCCAGAGCCAAAAGAAGATGATGCAAAGAGTGCAGTTGACCTTGAAGATGGCACTTATACAGCAGAGGTTACGCTTGAGGGTGGAAGTGGCAGAGCTACTATTGAATCTCCGGCAACAATTACAGTTAAGGATGGTGTGGCAACAGCTTCTATCGTATGGAGCAGTCCAAACTATGATTACATGATTGTAGACGGCGAAAAGCTTCTTCCTGTTAACACAGAGGGAAATTCAGTGTTTGAGATTCCAGTTGCTTCATTTGATACAGCACTTGATGTGATTGCCGATACAGTAGCAATGAGCAAGCCGCATGAGATTGAATATACGCTTGCTTTTGATTCTTCTACAATCAAGACGGCAGAGTGATGAGAAGAGAAAGCTTACTTGTAGGTTGTGCGCTGATCGGTACGTTAACGTTATTTTCTGGGTGTAGAACAGCACAAAAAAGTAATGAGAAGCAAATCCTGACAAAAATAGAGTCAAATGCGGATGAGAGCGCATCAGAAAATAAAACTAGCAAGCAGAATGTGTTGGGAGAGCCGACTGGCAGCATGGCTCTTTCCTATGCCGAAAATTTTTCAGTGGATTATTATGGTGATTATACCCTGTTAAAGACAAAGGACGGCACACAGATTTTGACAGTGCCAGAGGACAAGGATATACCAGATAATCTTGATGAAGATATTGTTGTACTGAAGCAGCCAGTGGATGGAATTTATCTGGTTTCATCAGCTGTTATGGATATGTTTCGAGAGCTAGGTGCGCTGGATTGCATCCAATCTGCCAGAAGGCAGAAAATTGGTATATTGATGAGGCAAAAGAGGCAATGGAGCAAGGAAAAATGCTCTATGCTGGTAAATATAGCAGTCCTGATTACGAATTGTTAGTCTCAAAAAAATGTTCACTTGCAATCGAGAACAGCATGATTCTTCATTCACCAGAGGTTAAGGAAATGCTAGAAGATTTTGATATTCCAGTCATTATCGAGTATTCGAGTTATGAGACGCATCCACTTGGCCGTGTCGAGTGGATTAAATTTTTTGGCGCGCTGACTGGAATGGAAGAGGAGGCAGAAAAGCCTTTGAAAAACAGACAGAGATTGTAAAGCATGTCACAGCGACAAAGAAGACTGACAAGACGGTTGCATTTTTCTATATTACATCAAATGGTCTTGTCCAGGTGCGCCAGAGCAACGACTATATTCCTAAAATGATTGAGCTTGCTGGGGGACGCTATATATTTGAAAACCTGGGAGATGATTCAAAGCGCTCAACAATGAATATGCAGGTTGAGGAATTTTATAACAAAGCAAAGGATGCCGACTATCTGATTTACAACAGTACGATTGATGGTGGTGTAAAGTCAGTTGATGAGCTTATAGAAAAATGTTCAGTTTTATCTGATTTTAAAGCAGTAAAAAGTGGTGACGTCTGGTGTACCGAAAAGGATGTCTACCAACAGTCGATGTCGATTGGCTTTTTAATTGAAGACATTCACAACATGCTTCAAGGTGCAGATGATAAAGAAATGAACTATTTGTATCGTTTGGACTAATAAATAAAACATGACGCGTGAACAGTACACAGCTTTGACATTTTTGGAAAGGAGATTGCCTTACAATGGAACAAAAAAGAAAAATAAGATGCATCATTGTACTTCTCCTTTTGGGAGGCTGTGTGGTGCTACTTAGTGTATTAAATATCTGCATTGGAAGCGTTTCAATTCCGGTTTTCGATATTTTGGCATCCATTCAGGGAAAAGCAGTTGAAAATGCCAGGATTCTGTGGGATATTCGTATGCCCAGAATGCTGGCTGCTCTGATTCTCGGAGGAGCGCTTGGCCTGGCAGGTTATCTATTGCAGACCTTTTTTCATAACCCGATCGCGGGACCGTTTGTTCTTGGTATTTCCTCTGGTGCAAAGATGACCGTATCGGTTGTCATGGTATTTTTGATGGGACAGGCTATTAGCGTAAGTTCTGGAATGATGATTGTTGCAGCGTTTGTCGGGGCAATGATTTCAATGGGATTTGTGCTACTGGTATCGCGAAAGGTCGACAGTATGGCTATGCTTGTTGTCGCCGGCGTAATGATCGGCTATATCTGCTCAGCCATAACGGAACTTGTCGTGACCTTTGCGGATGATGCGCAAATTGTTAATCTTCATAACTGGTCAAGAGGAAGTTTTTCAGGCACAACCTGGGATAATGTGACTGTGATGGCGGTCACTGTGGCAGTGACATCGTTAGCCGTTTTTCTATTGTCAAAGCCGCTTAGCGCATATCAGCTGGGTGAATCGTATGCGAAAAATCTCGGCGTGAATGTAAGGGGACTTCGCACGGCTATGGTACTTCTTTCAAGTATTCTTTCTGCGTGTATCGTGGCATTTGCAGGACCGATTTCTTTCGTAGGGATTGCAGTGCCGCATTTGGCAAAGCAGTTTCTTTCCAGTACAAAGCCGATCTTAATGATTCCGGCATGTTTCTTAGGAGGAAGTGTATTCTGCTTATTTTGTGACCTGCTGGCAAGAACGGTGATGGCACCGACAGAGCTTAGTATCAGCACAGTTACCGCAATTTTTGGTGCACCGATTGTACTTTGGATTATGATTCGCAGAAATAAAGAAAGAACGGCAGAGTAAGAGGAATTTTAGATGAGTGAAAAAGGATATCTTCAAACGAAAAAACTTTGCGTCGGCTATCAAAAGCACATAGTGGTAGATAATATAGAAATTTCTCTTGAACAGGGTGAGATTCTCACATTGATTGGTCCAAACGGTGCAGGAAAGTCAACTGTATTAAAGAGCATTGCCAGACAGCTTGAAACACTTGGCGGAAGTATTTATCTCGATCAGAAAGAACTGTCAAGCTGTCTGGACAACAGTTGTCACAGAGCATGGCAGTCGTAATGACACAAAAGCTTCGCGCAGAAAAAATGACATGTGAGGATGTAGTTGCGACAGGCCGCTATCCTTATACGGGGCGCTTTGGAATCCTTTCTTCGTCTGATTGGAAGGTGATAAAGGAAGCAATGGAATTGGTGCAGGTAACACAGATAAAGGATCTTGACTTTAACAAAATCAGCGATGGACAGCGTCAGCGCGTCATGCTTGCGCGTGCGATTTGTCAGGAGCGCAGATTTTGATCTTAGATGAACCGACCTCCTATCTGGATGTGAAATATAAGCTTGAATTTTTATCAATTCTACAGGAAATGAAGCACCAGAAAAAGTTGACAGTCATCATGTCACTTCATGAGTTAGACCTCGCTGAGCGCATTTCCGATCAGATTCTTTGTGTGAATGGAACAACGCCAGAGCGTTTCGGAACACCACAGGAAATTTTTACAAAAGGATATATTTCGAAGCTGTTTGGCATCTCGTCAGGAAGCTTCGATGAGAAAACCATGAATGCAGAGCTGCCAAAGCCTTGTGGAAAGCCATCTGTTTTTGTCATCGCCGGTGACGGGACCGGGAGAAACATTTACAGAAAGCTACAGCGAAAAAACATTCCATTTGCCACAGGCATTCTCTTTGAAAACGACCTCGATTATCCAGTCGCAAAGGCACTCGCCACCGAAGTCATCGCCACCGAAAGCTTCGAGCCAATCAAAGGTAAGAAGCTAGAAGCCGCGAAAGCCACGCTAAGTGAGTGCGACCACGTAATCTGCTGCCGACCGCATTTCGGCACCTTCGAGAAAGCCAATGAAGAACTTCTTCCTATGCAAAGCAGTTGGGGAAAATTATAAAATAGTGGTGAGACTACAGTTCACGGCTAATTTAATACTTAAATCTAAACCCGAAGGTGAATGGATTTCACGAGCCGGACACTTGAAGCAGGTCTTTCAAAGTAATGTATGATAAGAAAGAACATAAAAGGAGCCTGCTGAGTTTGGTCCGGAGACGAAATCATTGCACCGAAGGGTTTTCGTAACATATATCCGTGAACTGTAATGCTTTCACAAAACTAGAAGGTGCCCCCAATGATAAACCTATTGACATGGTAGTTTATCAATGCTAAGATACCAAAGCAGAGATAGAGAAACATGCAAAAGGAAAAGGCAGGAAAGAAATGTTAAATCAGTTTTCAAGAACACAGCTTTTATTGGGAAAAGAGGGAATGGATGCGCTTGCAGGAGCTAAAGTAGCCATTTTTGGCATTGGCGGTGTTGGCGGCTATGTGGTAGAAGCACTTGCAAGAAGTGGTGTCGGTTCTTTTGTAATTGTAGATGATGATAAAGTATGCTTAACTAACATCAACCGTCAGATTATAGCAACGAGAAAGACAATCGGAAAATATAAGGTAGAGGTCATGAGAGACCGAATTCTGGAAATCAATCCAGATGCGAAGGTAGAGATGCGCCAGTGCTTTTATTTGCCTGAGAATGCGCATGAATTTGATTTTTCTGAATATTCATATGTGGTAGATGCGGTTGATACTGTTACAGCAAAGATCGAAATCATCATGCGTGCACAGGCGGCAGGCGTTCCTGTGATTAGCTGCATGGGTGCAGGAAACAAGCTTGATCCGACACAATTTCATGTTGCCGATATTTATAAGACAACGATGTGTCCTCTTGCAAAGGTTATGCGCCATGAGTTAAAAAAGCGCGGTGTCAAGAAGTTAAAGGTTGTCTATTCAACTGAAAAGCCAGTGCGTCCATTGGAAGATATGAGCGTAAGCTGTCGTTCTCACTGTGTATGCCCGCCAGGAACAGCGCATAAGTGTACCGAGAGAAGAGACATTCCAGGAAGTGTTGCATTTGTGCCGCCAGTGGCAGGACTGATTTTGGCAGGAGAGGTCATCAAAGATTTGACAGCAGGTACCTTAACGATAAAAGGCGAATAAACGACTAAGAAAATTAAATGAATATAATAGCGAAACTCCCGTCAGCTTTATTTGCTGACGGGTTTTTTATTAGCAGGAGGCTTATATGAAAACAGAATTTGTTCTTCCGGGTGAAATTGAAAAGCGAAGCTTTGAGATCATCGCAGCGGAATTAAAGGAGCGAAATATCAAGTTGGATAATAAACTGGCACCAGTGATATGCCGCGCCATCCATACGACAGCCGATTTTGATTATGCGCATACACTTGTATTTTCAGAAGGTGCGCTTGATAAGCTAAAGGAACTTATAAAAAGCGGAGCATCTATTGTGACAGATACAAATATGGCATTGTCTGGAATCAATAAAAAAACATTAGCCGCCTTTGGATGTGAAGCAAAATGTCTTATGGCAGATGAGACAGTAGCAAAACTGGCAAAGGAGCAGAAAACAACGCGTGCAGCTGTCAGCATGGAGATTGCTGCTTCCTACCACAAACCCATTATCTTTGTGGTAGGAAATGCACCGACTGCGCTGATGAAGCTTTATGAAATGTATCAGGCAGGATTATATAAGCCAGCCTTTATAATAGGTGTTCCAGTAGGATTTGTAAACGTAGTGGAAGCAAAGGAAGAAATCATGGAGACTGACATTCCTTATATTATAAATAAAGGAAGAAAGGGCGGAAGCAATGTGGCAGCCGCCATATGCAATGCAGTCCTATACGAGCTTTCTGGACGAAAATGCGTATGAGGTACGGATTTACGACAGGAAGCTGTGCGGCAGCGGCATCTAAGGCAGCTGCTACATGCTTTTGACAGGAAAGAAAAAAGAAACAATTTCTATTGTAACACCAAAAGGCATCGTGTTTGAGGCAAAGCTGTTAGAGATTACCAGAAAAGAGAAAAGCGTTAGCTGTGCGGTTGAAAAGGATGGAGGAGATGATCCTGATATTACGACTGGCGCGTTTGTCTATGCAGAGGTATCCTACATAGAAACGTTCAAAGACGTCCCCAGGAAGGAAAAGTCAACTAGAATGAAGAAAAACAAAAAGAAACTAAAGCACGCCATGCTACCGTAGAGATTGACGGCGGAATTGGCGTTGGCCGTGTCACAAGACCGGGCATGGATCAGCCGGTTGGAAATGCTGCAATCAATCATGTTCCGCGCCAGATGATTGAGTCTGAGATATTAGAGGTTTGCCGCATGGCAGATTATAAGGGCGATTTAAAGGTTATTATTTCTATTCCAAAGGGAGTCGAGCTGGCAGAAAAAACATTTAACCCACGCCTTGGAATTGTTGGAGGCATTTCTGTGCTTGGCACAAGTGGCGTAGTTGAGCCAATGAGTAGTCAGGCGCTTCTTGACACCATTCGTCTTGAGTTAAATATGAGACATGCGCAGAATAGCCAGGTAGCAGCCGTCTCTCCGGGCAACTATGGACTCGATTTTATGAAAGAAACCTACGGCTACGATCTTGATGATAGTGTTAAGTGCAGCAACTTTATCGGAGAGACCATCGATATGGCAGTAGAGTGTGGCTTTTCTAAAATGCTGTTAACAGGCCACATCGGAAAACTCGTCAAAGTCTCCGGCGGAATTATGAATACACATTCAAGAGAGGCAGACGCTCGAATGGAATTACTCGCCGCAGCTGGACTTCGCTCAGGCGTCAGCACAGAAAGCTTACGAAAAATATTAGACTGCGCGACAACAACAGAGGCAATCGCATTTTTAGAAAAAGAGAACAAGACAAAGCCTGTCATGGACTATCTGATGGAAAGAATTATCTATTATACGAATAAACGTGCCGGCGGCAAAATGAAAATTGAATGCATACTCTACGACAACCAATATGGTGAATTGGCAAAAAGCGAAGGCGCAGAGAAATTTTTATATGAGCTGCAGCATGAAAATGTTACTGCTAACGGGTCAACCATTTAGAAAACATAGCAGCCGCAAACGAGGCTGCGGATTGAGAGGAAAATATGGTATCATTTGTAGGGGCAGGATGCGGTGCTGCCGATTTGATTACAGTGCGCGGAATGCGGCTTTTGCAGGAGGCAGATCTTGTCATTTATGCAGGATCACTAGTAAATCCTGAGCTACTTTCTTATACAAAGAAGGGATGCGAATGCTTAAACAGCGCCTATATGACGCTTGATGAGGTCATAGATGCATTGCAAAAGGGTGAAGAAGAAGGAAAGAAGATGGTGCGTCTTCACACAGGTGATCCGAGCATTTACGGTGCAATTCGTGAGCAGATGGACCGTCTTGAAGAGCTTGGAATAGGTTATGAGACTTGTCCTGGCGTAACGGCATGTTTTGGCGCAGCGGCAGCACTTAACTTAGAGCTGACAGTACCAGAAGTGTCTCAAAGCCTTATTATCACACGTATGGCAGGACGCACGCCAGTGCCGGAAAAGGAGAGCATTGAAAGCTTTGCTTCGCATCACGCGACTATGGCAGTTTATTTGAGTGCAGGTCATTTAAAAGAATTATCAAAGAGATTGATGGCAGGCGGTTACAGCGAAGATACGCCGGCAGCTATTGTTTATAAGGCAACATGGCCAGAACAGCTTTGCTTAAAATGTACTGTGTCCACACTTGACGAAAAAGCTGAAAAGTATGGAATCAAAAAGACAGCAGTTGTTCTTGTGGGAGATGCAATTTCACCGTCCGACTATGCACTGTCGTGTCTCTATGCGCCTGACTTTGAGACAGAGTACAGAAAGAAAAAGACAGAAGAGGCATTAGCATTAGATGGAAGAGACAAGTAATTGCATCAATATTATTAGCTTTACAGAAAAGGGAGAGGCTCTAGCAAAGAGGTTAAGCACATATCTTTTCCAGTCACAGCAAAAGGATCAAGCGGATTGCGAATGTGATAGAGATTTAATTAAGTGCATAAGTAAGTGCCGCGCATCAAAATCTTATTCTGCGATACGTTTGTCAGAGTGTGCGAAAGAAAGCTTTGAAAAAAAACATGGAATGATTTTTATTGGTGCTGCCGGTATTGCAGTGCGCACGATTGCACCATTTTTAAAGGATAAACTGCATGATCCATTTGTTATTGTGATTGATGAAAATGGGGATTATGTTATTCCTATTTTGTCGGGTCATGTTGGACGTGCCAATGAGTATGCTCGTAAAATTGCCTTCTTTTTAAATGCACAAGCAGTAATTACTACGGCAACTGATGTCAGTCATTGCTTTGCTGCTGATTTATTTGCACAGAAGAACAACTATGTTATTCAAAATAAAGAAGGCATTGCTCGTGTCTCAGCAAAAACGCTTGCACATCAAAATGTGACAGTGCACTGTGAAAACAGGTTAGTGACGCTTTCTTTTGAGGGAACAGTACTAAAACAAGAGAGCATTGAGCAATCAGAAAAAGAAAGATGAAAAAAAGCAGATATCAGATCAATCAGTGCCAGAAAAAGAGGCGGATATCATAATTTCTCCTTTTATACAAGATGGAAAAAAGGGTTCACTTTGGCTTGTGCCGCTCTGCATCGTGGTTGGTGTGGGCTGCCGAAGAAAAAAAGAGGCAGCTTTAATTAAACAGACAATTTGTGAGCGTTTAGCTCAAAGTGGTATTGCGAAAGAGGCAGTTTGTCAGATTACTTCAATTGACCGCAAAAAGGATGAGGCTGGACTTATTGAGACAGCAGCAGATTTTAATGTTGAGTTTGTTACATTTACTGAAGAAAAGTTAAGACAAGTGCCGGGAAATTTCAGCAGTTCTGCATTCGTTGAAAAGACTGTTGGAGTAGACAATGTATGTGAGCGCTCTGCAATGGCAGCAGCACCACAGGGAATACTTCTTGCGAGAAAGTATGCAAAAGATGGAGTAACTGTAGCTATTGCAATGCATACATTTTTTCCGGTATTTTAAAGACATTCCATAGAAGATTTTTTATAACGCTTTCGCGGACGATAACAAAATAACGAAAGGCAGGTTATTGGTTTGAAACAAAAAATATATGTAGTAGGAATTGGACCGGGTGCACCTAAGATGATGACGCCCCAGGCAAGGCAGGCACTTGAAGAAAGTGATGTGATTGCCGGATATCCGGTATATTTAAAGCTTCTTGGTGATCTGGTTCAGAATAAGAAAACAATTGCAACACCGATGACAAAGGAGGAGGAACGCTGCCGTCTTTGTTTTGAGGAGGCAAAAAAAGGATGTATCGCATCTATTGTGTGCAGCGGTGATTCAGGCGTATATGGTATGGCATCTTTAATGTATGATCTTCTCCCAGAGTATCCAGACTGTGAGCTTGAGATTATTCCGGGTATTACAGCGGCAGTCAGCGGTGCAGCTGTTCTTGGAGCGCCTATTGGACATGATTTTTGCGTGATAAGTTTAAGTGACCGACTGACACCATGGGAGGTAATAGAAAAGCGGCTGTCAGCGGCGGCAGACGGAGATTTTTGTATTGCCATTTACAATCCGTCAAGCAAGGGAAGACAGATTATTTAAAGCGCGCATGTGAAATTTTGCTTCGCAAGGCAAACCCAGAGCGAATGTGTGGCTATGTGAGAAATATTGGAAGAGAGGGTACTGAATATAAAATATGTACGCTTGAACAGCTTAAGGATGAGCAGGTCGATATGTTTACAACTGTTTTTATCGGTAATTCTCAAAGCCATGTGGTGAAAGGAAAACTTGTGACAGGGCGTAATTATCATATAAATACTCATATGCAAAAGGAAAACTGAGAAAACAAGAATTTATAGAAAGTAGGTGATTTTGATGAAAAAAGTGCTAGTATTTGCCGGAACAACAGAAGGGCGTGAACTTGCTGAATTGCTCGCTGATTCGAATATCAAATGCAGTGTATGCGTTGCAACTGATTATGCGCTTGAGCTTATGAACGATAAACGTCTTGATGTGCATTGCGGCCGCCTTACAGAAGAAGAGATGGAAGTGCTTATGAGAGATGGAAGCTTTGATGTGGTAGTTGATGCGACACATCCGTATGCACAGATCGTATCGCAAAATGTCCGTCAGGCGGCAGATAAAGAGTCTATTTCGCTTATTCGTCTGCGTCGCAGTACAGAGAGTGCAGAGGAAGGTTTTGTATCATTTAAGACACATGAAGAATGTAGTGCGTGGCTGTCGTTTCAGACAGGAAATATTTTACTTACGACAGGAAGTAAGGATTTGGGCAGCTATGCAAAAAATGAAACAATTAAGAATCGCCTTTTTGTGCGTGTGCTTCCGGGAGAAGAAAGCATTCGTCTATGTACGGCAAATGGCATTACTGGGCGTCAAATCATTGCAATGCAGGGACCGTTTTCTGCGCAGATGAATGAATGTATTTTAAGGGAATATTCAATTGACTGGATGGTGACAAAGATAAGTGGTCATGCAGGTGGATTTGAGGAAAAGGTTGAGGCGGCTAAAAAGGCTGGTGTCGGAATTTGTGCCATTCTGCCGCCAGCAGAAAATGTGTGTCAGACAGAAATATCGGGCGATGAAAGAAAGTTATCTATGTACATATGTGAAAATGTATATGATACAGCAAAAAAGTTAGAGTCACTTTTAAAGGAAGATATTTTATCACAACGCAGGCGAAAAATAATTCTTTCTGGAATAGGAATGGGAAGTACAGATGGAATGACAAGAGAAGCTTATTATGCCTTTGAGGATGCAGAGGTTATATTTGGTGCAGAAAGAATGCTTGAAAATTGCCAGGCAAAGGTGTAAAAGTACCTTATTATCGCGCGGATGATATTATTTCATATTTAATTGAACATCCACAGTATACGAAGGTAGCAGCTGCCTTTTCCGGTGACAGTGGCTTTTACAGTGGTGCACAGTCGATGAAAAAGTCACTTGATGAAGCGAATGAAAAAGGTATCTTAAAATCAGAGACAACGATTTTGCCAGGGATTTCATCTGTGAGCGCACTTGCAGCACATTTTGGTGTTTCATGGAATGATGCAGTTCTTGCAAGTATTCATGGAAGGCGTACAAATGTTGTAAATCTTGTGCGAAAGAATACTAAGGTATTTTTATTGTTGTCTGGGAAAAATGATTTTGAAATGCTTGTAAATGAATTTCGAGAAGCTGGGATAAATCATGTAAAAATTAGTGCAGGTTATCGTCTTTCATATCCAGATGAAAAGCTCTTTATGTTTTATCTTGATGAATTTGAGACAGAGCTTTTTGATTTGCCAGAAGGAGTATATACATGTTTAATTGAAAATGAAGACTGCGAGGAGCAAATATTGACACTAGGAATGGATGATGAGATTTTTTCACGCACTAAGGTACCTATGACAAAAAATGAAGTCCGCGTGCTTAGCATAAGTCGTCTTGAACTGACAAAAAAGGCTGTCGTTTATGATGTGGGAAGCGGAACTGGCTCTGTAAGTGTAGAGTGTGCAAGATTGTCTCCTGATATTGCTGTATTTGCAATTGAACAAAAAGAAGAGGCTGCAAATTTAACAAAAGAAAATGCTGTTCGTTTTGGTCTTTCAGATCAGATCGTGGTAATTAATAAAAAGGCACCTGAAGGATTTGAAGAGCTTCCGACACCGACTCATGTATTTATAGGCGGAAGCAGCGGCGCGCTAAGTGATATTTTGTCAGCTATTCAAAAAAAGTTAATAGTAAAAGAAAATACAAAAGGAAAAACAGACAAAGCTAGTAAAGGAGTGCGTGTCGTAATCAATGCTGTGTCGCTTGAAACAATTGCGCAGATTACAAAATTGATTCAGATGTATCCGGTTAAGCATGTGCAGCTGACTCAGATTCAGGCAAGCAGAGCGCATAAGCTTGGATCATACAATTTGATGCAGGCACAAAATCCAGTATTGATTGCATCATTTAATCTGCTGCCAGATGATAAGATGGAAGCAGATGAATAATATTGTGAGGAAACAGTTACATGGAAAATACAAAAATAGATGTGCAACATGAAAAAATAGCAAAAAAGGGGGCGCGTATTATGATTGCAGCGCCCCAAAGTGGGAGTGGAAAGACATTAATTACATGTGTATTGCTACAGGCGCTTAAGGAGAAAAATTATCATTTAGAGTCTTTTAAGTGCGGACCAGATTATATTGATCCAATGTTTCATAAGACAGTTCTTGGAATTTCCTCAAGAAATCTCGATCCATTTTTTACAGAAGACAGCATAACGAGAATGCTTCTTTCTAAAGGACAGGACAGCCGTGATCTGGCAGTAATAGAAGGTGTTATGGGACTTTACGATGGTCTTGGCGGGATTCGCGAGGAAGCTTCATCATATGCACTTGCAAAAGCAACTAATACACCGATTTTACTGACTGTAAATGCAAGGGGGATGGGACGTTCACTTTTGGCGCTTTTAAGTGGTTTTCTCCAATATGATACAGCTCATCTTATAAAGGGAGTAATTCTTAATCAGACACCATCATCTTTTGCATCAGTGCTGGCAAAGGAAATTGAGGAAACTTTCCATATTCCTGTAGTTGCATCTTTTCCTGTTAGAGATGATGTGAGAATTGAAAGCCGTCATCTTGGTCTTGTTATGCCGTATGAGCTAGAAGATATTCAAAGCAGATTAAAAATTGCTTCACAAGTCCTTTGCGAAAATGCCAATATTGAACAGATTCTTGAGATTGCAAAGAGCGCGCCAAAATTAGAGTATGATGTAGAGAGTGACATTAAACAGAAATTAACAGAAAAAACAATTCGAATTGGTGTGGCAAGAGATGAAGCATTTTGTTTTTATTATGAAGATAATCTGGATCTGCTAAAATCACTTGGAGCAAAGCTTATATTCTTTTCTCCTCTTCATGATGATACGCTTCCGAAAGATTTAGATGGAATACTGTTTGGAGGAGGTTATCCAGAGCTGTATTTAAAAGAACTGGAAGAAAATGAAAGCATGAGAAATTCCGTAAAATCAGCTATTGAAAATAAAATGCCGTCACTGGCTGAATGCGGAGGGTTTATGTATCTTCATGATACAATTTTTGATTCAGAGAAAAAACCATATAAAATGGCAGGAGTGATTCATGCATGCTGTATGAAAAAAGAGCGGCTTGTGCGCTTCGGATATCTGACATTAAACTCAAAGACAGACAGCTTTTTGCAAAAAGGAGAAACGATACGCGGTCATGAGTTTCATTATTATGACAGCGAGGATAATGGTGAATGTGCGATTGCAAAAAAGCCTGTTGGAACAAGAAGTTGGGAGTGTGTTCATGCAGGAAGTGATCACTGGTGGGGCTTTGCGCATCTGTCATATTATTCAAATCCAAAGTTTGCCGAAAAATTTGCAGAGGCGTGCCGTAGCTATAAAACAAATAAGATAGCCAAAAAGAAATGAGATAAAAGATACCAAAAAATAAATATTAAAATAAAAACGCACAGCCATGAAGAGTAAAATCATGACTGTGCCCAACTGATACCCAAGCTCAAAGCCTTTAGTGCAAGCACGAACGGCTTTTGGAGCTTTTGACCCTGGGTATCATAATGTTTTATACTCTCTTGTTACACCGCTCTTTTTGCAGCCTCTGCGACAGCAGCAGCTACAGTCTGTGCAACAACCGGGTTAAATGCTTCTGGGATGATATAATCTGCGCGAATCTGATCATCTGGATGATAGATGCAATAGCCGTTGCAGCAGCAAACTTCATCTCATCGTTAATTTCCTTTGCGTGAACATCAAATGTACCGCGGAAGATTCCTGGAAATGCCAGTACATTATTGATCTGGTTTGGATAATCACTTCTTCCAGTAGCAACAACAGCAGCGCCGCCAGCCTTAGCATCTTTTGGATCAATTTCTGGAGTTGGATTAGCACACGCAAATACAATAGCCTGTGGTGCCATAGTCTGAACCATTTCCTTTGTCAGAACACCAGGAGCGCTTACACCAACAAATACATCTGCGCCGCGAACAGCATCTGCTAAGCTGCCCTGTAAATGCTTTTTATTAGTGATCTTTGCCATTTCCTCTTTAACTGGATTCATACCCTTTTCACGTCCCTCATAGATGATTCCGGTACGGTCACACAGGGTAATATCAGCAAAGCCGTAGGAAATTAACAGCTTGGAGATGGCAATAGCAGCGGCACCAGCACCGTTTACAACGATATGAGTTTCCTCTGGCTTTCTGCCGTGAGCTTGCATGCGTTAATCAGACCTGCAAGAGTGACAACAGCAGTTCCGTGCTGGTCATCGTGGAAAATCGGGATATCACAGCGCTCCTTTAACTTCTTTTCAATTTCAAAGCAGCGCGGAGCGGAAATATCCTCCAGATTAACACCGCCGAAGCTTCCAGAAATAAGTGCAACAGTATTTACGATTTCATCAACATCCTTGCTTTTAATGCATAATGGGAACGCGTCTACATTACCGAATGCCTTAAACAGTACACACTTTCCTTCCATAACCGGCATACCAGCTCAGGACCAATATCGCCAAGTCCTAAAACAGCAGTACCATCTGTGACAACAAGACAGGTATTCCAGCGGCGTGTCAGACAGAAGGAAAGTTCAGGATCTTTCTGAATAGCAAGACAAGGTGTAGCAACACCAGGTGTATATGCAAGGGAAAGATCCTCGCTTGTTTTAACCGGAACGGTAGGAACGATTTCAATTTTACCACGTTTTTCATAGTGCATATGGAGACTTCTCTCTCCATAATCATGTGTGTTAGCCATGAAAAAAACCTCCTTAGAATGATGTGCAATAATGAATTGCCTGTAATATTAACATAACATTGAATAAGAGATAAGTCAATTAGAAACGGATGGAAGTAAATGAGAAGATGTATCGTTACAATTCACACGTCATGTTACGAAAGCCCTTCACCTTCGGGCTATATTGTAAATATTGGGCGTCCCGTGAATTGTAATACATCTCACCCAATACAATTTGCTTGCCACAAAGGCAGATACAAAGGAAAATTGGGTTGCCAATTTAAAGAAGAAATATCGCTCTATGAGACAGCTGTATATTGAAAATGAAGCACTGTTAAACTTGTATATACGCCCCTTTACAGAAGGAAGAATGGAGCTGAATGATGAGCTTGCAGATGAATTTCTAAAGCAGATTCGTGATGCATCAGCGCAAGGATATGAAGACAGTCTTTCTATGCTGGAGCTTGCAGAGGTTTTGGAGCAATATTTTCTTAAGCATGGCAAGCGTGACAATTATATCTGGACGATTAATCTGTTGGGAGGCATTCATAATGCCATGCCGGATAGACAGGACGGAGAAAAGGCAGCCTGGTATTTTCAAAAGATTCGTTCTTTTAAGGACTGTTATTTCGAAATTGAAAATGACGATGTCAGAAAGCGAATTATATATTCGTTCTATAATTATGCCATTGTAAAGATTAATTTTTCCATAATAGATCCTTTAAATCCAAATGAGATTGCTCAGGCAGTAGATGATGCGCTTGATTTTTATAATGATGAGCATGTGCGAAGCTTAGAGGGTGATCGTTTTGATTTTGATGAGCTGATTACGGAACTTAATTATGATGTGTTTGGAAATTATGTGCTAAGCAATGAGCGCGAGACAGTTGATCCAGATATGTTAAAACGCGCAAATAAGGTACTTGGAGACTGCTATAAAGAGGCACTTAAGAAAAATCCAAATCCGTTTGAGATGCTTGATGAGATTTACTGTAATTATAGAAGATGTCAGTTCTTTTTGGGAGAAATCAGCTGTACAGAGTTTCTTGAGGGCTACAAAGCATTTTGTGATTATGCAATTGCACATGATATAATGGAGCATGAAGATGGATTTACGGAGAGTCGTTTGTTTCAGGTTGCTATCAATCACCTTCCAAGTATTATAGATATTTTAAATCAATATGAGGCTGAATATCATGGCGATCCAGGTCTTAGAAAGAGCTGTGTGGACGAATATTTAAAAATGATTCGTCAGATTCCGCGAACAGGAAATTCTAATTTTGTAAATGATGTATTAAGTCGTTCTGTTTGTCAGTTTATTGAAGTACTGACGGCAAATGATGTGGATTCAACGACACTGATGAATGTTATGGTCAGCCGTGATGAGATTACATTGATTCACTCACAGATGGTGGGCCAAATTGCAGGACGCATTTTGACAAGTATATTTGAAAATAAGCCAGAGCTTTTAATAGGTTCATTTGACTGTGAATCGCTTGTAGAAGTCTTGGAAAAACGAGATCAGATTGTAGATTTTATGTCTCAGGCATGTAAAATTTTTGATGTTGGAAAGTTGCAAAAGGCAAATATTGTAAACAAACAATCAAGAAGTCTCACAAAACGTGAGCTGCAAAGTATTTATGAGCATCCAAAATCTGGCGCAAAAATGCTTGAGCGCATTCCGTCTCTGAATCGCTTTCATGACATTGTGCTTGGTCATCACAAGTCATGGGATGGAAAGATGGGCTATCCATCAGATTTTGATAATACAGTTTCGAAGGATCGTTTTTTTATAGAGCTTGTACATATGGCAGACTGCATGGATGCTGCTACTGATTTTATAGGACGAAGCTACAGAGGTCAGAAAACTTTCGATAAATGTTTGGAAGAGTTTATGCAGGGCAGAGGCAGTGTTTATGCCCCGGAAATAGTGAATTTGATTGAGCAGGATAAAAAGCTTCAGTCTGATTTAAGACATTTGCTGACTGAGGGACGTATTCAGACTTATTATGAGATCTATGGAATGGTACTTGACCAAAACGATGCCGCAGAGGAAGAGGAATGGTATGAGAACCTGAACAACGAGCTTAATACAACAGTGGACGAAAAAGAGCAGCTGATCAATATGCTTCATGAAAGCAATAAAGAAAGCCTCGAATTTGTCACGGCAATGGTTCGAAAATCACTTCTTACCCTCTACATTGATATGCGAAATGGAAAATGCAAGGTGTTTTCAAACAGTGGTGCAAAGCTGTTTGAGCATATGCCAGACGGATTATATGAGACATTTTTAAAGAAATATTTAGAGCCGGCTGTTTTGCCCGAAGATTGGGAGAAACAGCGCTATAAGCTTAGACTTTCTGAATTGACACACATGTTTGTAAAAAATGATGGCAATTATGAGTGTGAGCTTAGAGTGAAGATGGAAGGTATGTACCGTTGGGTTCGTGTTGAATGTATGCAGATCAATGAAAGCAATGCCATTCCGCGCACAATGGCAATGATTCTGACAGATATTCATGAGACGCACAGCCGCAGTGATCAGGTAGCAGATGCATTAAAGGATGCATATCACTCAGCAGTAGAGGCAAATAAGGCAAAAAGTCTGTTTTTAAGCAGTGTGTCGCATGACATCAGAACACCAATGAATGGTATTATCGGAATGACGCAGATTGCACTGCAGCATCTTGATGATCCAGATAGGGTTGAGGATTGTCTTCGAAAGATTGATGAGTCATCAAAGCATCTGCTTGAATTAATTAACGAGGTCCTCGATATGTCCAAAATTGAGAGTGGAAATAATAGTCTGAACAACGAACCAACATACCTGTATGATATGGCGAAGATGTCTGCGGATCTATGTGCAACACAGATCGAAAAGAAGCGTCATCATTTCACGCTTGATTTATCTGGGTTGACACAGGATTATGTGCTTGCAGATCCAGTGCGTCTGCGCCAAATCTTTGTCAATTTGCTTTCAAATGCAATTAAATATACACCGCAGGGAGGCAATATTTTATTTAAGGCACAGACACTTCCAATGGGGCAGCAAGAAGAGGGCTGCTATCGCTTTATTGTTAAGGATAATGGAATTGGAATGTCGGAATCATTTTTACAGCAGCTTTATGAGCCGTTTGCGCGTGAAGATAATTCAATGACTAATGTAGAGCAGGGAACAGGTCTTGGTCTTTCAATTACGCAGTCTATAATTGCAATGATGGGCGGGACAATTGAGGCAAAAAGCCGACAGGGTGAGGGAACATGCTTTATTGTTACACTGCGTTTTACACGCCTTAAAGAAGATAAAATGCAAAAGCAGGAAACTGCGCAGTCAGAAGATAATGTTTCTTTTGAAGGCTTTCGTGTACTTTTAACGGAGGATAATGAATTAAATAGAGAGATTGCCTTCGGAGCTATTGTCTGATATAGGTCTTGAAATAGAGATTGCTAAAAATGGAAAAGAGGCTGTAGAAAAGGTGATGATGAAACCAGATCATTATTATGATTTGATTTTTATGGATATTCAGATGCCTGTTATGAATGGCTATGAGGCAACAAGAGCCATTAGAAGTCTTGATAAGGAGTATGCAAAAAAATATTCCGATTATCGCCATGACAGCAAATGTATTTCAGGATGACATCATGAAGGCAATAGAGAGTGGCATGAATGAGCATGTCACAAAGCCAGTCGATATGAAACTTGTGTGTCGCATACTGCAGAAGTGGTTGAAAAAATAGTCTTGTGATTACTGTTTGAATATGATATGATACTGATATACAGGTTCTGTGCAGACAAAAGTCAAACAAAACACAGACAAGAAGGGAGAACCAATGGGATTTTTAACAGGTAAGACAGCCATCATTACAGGAGCGGGACGCGCTGTTTAAGTGATGGAAGATGCGGTTCCATCGGATAACGGAATTGCAACTGCTTATGCAAAAGAGGGAGCAAATCTTGTAATTACAGGAACGTAATGTAAAGAAGCTTGAGGACGCGAAGGAAG
>ENA-OQAZ01000518-OQAZ01000518.1-human-gut-metagenome-genome-assembly--contig:-NODE-518-length-21146-cov-2.354679_pt1 | contig 21146 bp, 25 predicted proteins | sample MGYA00242737_ERZ504531 | MGnify/ENA primary metagenome ERZ504531 (study PRJEB26092, sample SAMD00036244) | human gut metagenome | host: Homo sapiens | study: EMG produced TPA metagenomics assembly of... | reverse complement strand
GCTTTACTTTACAGAACATTAGACTCTAAATTAAAATGAAGAAAGAGTAGGAATGAAAGAAAAAGAGTAATGGGCGACAACGAAGAATTATCTGTTGATCAGGAGACTGTCGATCAGAAAGTGGATCAGCCAGAGATTGGTGATGAGCCGCAGCCGCAAAATTCCACAGATGACTTTGATCCGAACAAGCACACACGTGTGCAGACAGGAGCAAATGGAGAGCTTTGCTTTCAGGGATTGACGCAGGCAGAGGTAGAAGCGCGTATTGCAGACGGACAGGTAAATGCCATTCAGGATTCAAGCAACCGAAGTGTTAAAGATATTGTTATGGGAAACACATTGACGTTTTTCAACTTTATCAATATCGTGCTGTTGGCACTAGTTTTATCTGTTCGCTCCTACAAAAACATGCTGTTCATCTTTATCATCATCGCAAATACGCTGATTGGTATTTTTCAGGAAATCAAGGCAAAGATTACGCTTGATAAATTGAAGATCCTGACAGTAAGTCATGTAGATGTAATACGTGATGGTGTGAAAAAGTCTGTAACAGTTTCAGAACTGGTAAAGGATGATGTTATTTTGCTAAAGAGCGGAGGACAGATTCCAGCGGACGGTGTGATTTTGGATGGAGAGGTGGATGTAAATGAATCTCTTTTAACAGGAGAGTCTGACTCAATCCATAAGACGTGCGGCAGCAAGGTGCTTTCGGGAAGCTTTGTGACATCAGGAAAGGCAATGTGTCTTCTGACAGAAGTTGGACATGATTGTTATATGGAAAAGCTTTCGTCAGAGGCAAAACAGTTTAAGCGCTATAAGACAGAGCTGCAGAGAAATCTGGATACGATCTTAAAGTTTATCAGTATCATTATTGTACCGCTTGGCATTATATTATTTGCAAAGCAGTATTGGATCTCAGGCAGCACCTATGAGCAGGCAGCACTTGATACAGTGGCTGCAGTGCTTGGTATGATCCCGGAAGGTCTTGTACTTTTGACTAGTGTGGCGCTGGCACTTGGTGCAGTTCGTTTGGCGAGACGAAGCACACTTGTTCGTGAGCTGTTTTGTATCGAAACTTTGGCGCGCGTAGATACGCTTTGTCTTGATAAGACAGGAACAATCACAGAAGGTCATCTCTGCGTACAGGGTGAGGAATCAGTAAAGGAAGACGTTGATTTAGAGCAGCTGATGGGCAGAATGGTTGCAGCACTTGGCGATGAAAATGAGACATTTCAGGCGCTTCGTCAGCATTATAAGAGAAACCAGTCAGCGAACACAAAGCTTGTGCTTCCATTTTCGTCAGAGCGTAAGTTCAGCGGTGTTGTGTTTGAGGGAGAAGGAACGTACCTTATGGGTGCATACCAGTTTATTTTCCCGCAGGCAGATCCGGCAGTGCTTGAAAAGATTGCAGAATATGCAAGTCAGGGTCTTCGTGTGCTGACAGTTGCGCACAGTCCAAATGAGATGACAGATTATACGTTAGCAGAGGGCTTTGAGATTGTTGGTTTCGTCTTCATGACAGATGTTGTTCGTAAGAATGCACCTGACATTTTGGGTTATTTTGAGGAGCAGGGTGTTGATTTAAAGGTAATCTCAGGTGATGATCCTGTAACGGTAGCGGCAATTGCAGCACGCGCCGGATTAAAGGATGCCGACAAATATATAGATGCGACAACGATCCATACTGATGAGGAGATGGAGGATGCCATCTTAAAATATTCAGTATTTGGACGTGTTACTCCAAAGCAAAAGCAGCAGATGGTAAGGCTTCTAAAGCAAAATGGCCGTACAGTAGCTATGACTGGTGATGGTGTAAACGATGTGCTTGCACTCAAGGATGCTGATGTTAGTATTGCGATGGCATCAGGAAGTGAGGCAGCAAAAAATACAGCTAATCTGGTATTGTTAAATTCAGACTTTGCATCACTGCCACATATTGTAAATGAAGGACGGCGTGTCATCAACAATATCAAGGCAGCAGCTTCAATGTTCTTAATTAAGACAGGATTTTCTGTTTTGACAGCACTTTTGACAATCATTGTAGGACAGAATTATCCGTTCCAGCCGATTCAGCTGTCAGTCATCAACGGATGTGCAGTTGCAATTCCAACGATGCTTTTGCAGCTAGAACCAAGCTTCCAGAAAGTCAACAAGCATTTCTTTAGAGAGGTGCTTCGAATGTCAATGCCGGCAGCCATTACTATTACAGCAATGATTACTATTATAAACAATATTGGTCATTCAATTGGAACACCGCGTGAGATGCTTTCAACTGTATGTGTATTGGCAACGGGATGGGTTTATCTGATCACACTTCGTCAGGTATATTCGCCAATGACAGGATACCGCAAATTTGTTATTTACCTTATGCAGACAGCTTACCTTGTAGCAATGGTAATTGGTCAGCGTATTATGGAACTAGTTGGATTAAACTTTACATGCGTTATAGTCACATTGGCAGCAGTAAACTTCGCACCAATGATTATTGATCTTGCAACAAAGGGTTATGATAAGTTTTTCTATTGGTACGATCATCGCCATGATGTCAAGCCGCCAAAAGCCGATAAAGGTAAAGACAAGACGATTTAGAAGGTGTATAAGAAAAAAACATTATAAATAAAAAGTGCAGCAATTTGCGGATTGCTGTGCTTTTTTATTTATGTGCAAGGTTACAAGTTACGGGTGAGGCTATGCCATTAATATTGGTTTATCTGTGAATTGTAATTGTACAAGAATTAGCATGGAGTGTCTGCCATAGAATGAATAAAGGGTATAACCTGCAAGATTTAAGGTGGGGGAGTGCATGCGAGCAGCAATATATCTTAGACTGAGCAAAGAAGATAAACAGGAGAGCATTGAGAATCAGAGGCTCTTTTAAGGAAGTATGCAAACGATCATGGTTTTTCGGTTGTAAAAGAATATACAGATGAAGCAATATCTGGTTTAACAGACACGCGTCCTGGTTTTGCTAAGATGATGGAGGATGCCAGACAAGGTCATTTTGATGTGATTCTGGCAAAGAATCAGTCACGCTTTTCACGGAATTTTTTACATATTGAGCAGTACCTTCATCGGGAGCTGCCGCATCTTAATATTCGTTTTATTGGTGTGACGGACGGTGTAGATACAGGCAAAATTAATAATATTGCAGTGCGTCGAAGTGAAAAAAAGACGAGACAGATATATGCTCTTGTAAACGAGTGGTATTGCCAGGAGATTTCTGAAAATGTGCGAGAAATCTTGCATCAGAAGGTGCTTAGCGGTGAGTTTATTGGAAGCAGCGCTCCATTTGGCTATCAAAAGTCACCAGAGAATCCACATAAGCTGATATTAAAAGAACCAGAGGCATCAATTGTAAGAGAACTATTCGAGGCGTATGCGGCTGGCACATCAGTCAAAGAGCTTGTGAAGCACTGTCAGCAAAAAGCATATCCATCTCCAGATGCTAAAGCAGGCTGGAGCAGCAGAAGCATTTTACCGGATTTTAGCAAACGAGTGTTACACCGGGAAAATAGTGCAGGGAAAGACAAGGACTGTCAGCTACAAAAATCAAGCGAGGATACAGATTCCGCCAGAAGAGTGGATTAGGATAGCACATGTCCATGAACCGATTATATCAGAGGAAATGTTCTTTTTTGTACAGGAGAAAAAACACAGGCGCTTCACCGAGTAGGCATTTCGTGAAAATAACTGCGATCACACCATTTCCTCCTTCCCATGTTGCAGGCATTATCGCAGGTGACGGCACGCTTTCTGGAGGTCATATTCAGGGAATTGCACCGCAGGCGTTCATTGTGTCTGTACGTGTTCTCGATGCTCACGGAAAAGGAAGGCTGTCTGCTATGCTGGAAGGCATTCGCTGGCTTAAAGAAAATGGGAAACGCCTTGGTATACAAATTGTAAATATCTCAGTAGGTTCAGTTAAAAAGCAGAAAGAAAATTCGCAGCTTGTCCAGGCTGTTGAATCGCTTTGGGATAGTGGTCTTGTGATTTGTTCAGCGGCAGGCAACGAGGGTATGCAGCAGCATAATATTACATCGCCGGGAATAAGCAGAAAAATTATCACTGTTGGTTCCTGCGATGATAAAGAAATGATTGATGAGGGTGGAAGATTCTATCATAATTATTCAGGAAGAGGACCGACAATTGCCTGTATTTGTAAGCCAGAGATCGTAGCACCTGGAACAAATATTGTGGCAACAAATGCAATGAAGGGGGAAGATGACCGCCCTTATACAGTAAAGAGCGGAACGAGCATGTCTACGCCTATGGTATCTGGTGCAGCAGCGCTTTTATTGGAACGTTATCCAAAAATGACAAATACAAATGTGAAGCTAAAGCTTTGGAAAAGTGCGAAAAATTTAGGCTTACCGCGCAGTCATCAGGGGTGGGGACAGCTCGATATCAGCCATTTACTTGAATAGTGCTTGCATAATACAAACAAATAATGTATAATGACCAACAGAAAATGAAAAATGGAAGGCGTAAGAAAGGTTACGTATTATGAAGCAAACAATGAAAAGAATAACGGCAGTACTAGTAGCAGTATGTCTTTGCATGCTGTCTGTCGTATCCGTATTTGCACAGCAGGATGGTCCTGATGTCAAGGCGGAGGCATACTGTGTAATTAACAGAAAGGACGGCTCCATTGTATATTCAAAAAATATGGATGACCGTTACTACCCGGCAAGTATCACGAAAATTATGACGGCACTTGTCACACTTGAGCATTGTACTGATCTTGACGATACTGTTGTATTTAACAGTGAAGTTATGGATTCTATCAGCAGCAACAGCTCTACATTAAATCCAGTGGCAATATTGGACGAGGAGATGACAGTGCGTGATGCGTTGTTTGGCCTTATGCTTAATTCCGCAAATGAGTGTGCGAGCGCGCTGGCAGTTTATACGGCAGGCTCCATTGACGCATTTGTTGAGATGATGAATGAGAAGGCACAAGAGCTTGGTGCAGTCAATACACATTACATGAATGCGCATGGACTAGATGATGATGATCATTATACAACAGCTCACGATATGGCGATTATTTTTGATGCAGCACTGAAAAATGATGTTTTTCGTTATGTTGATTCAACAGCAACCTACACGATTCCGGCAACAAACAAGTATGGTGAGAGAAATTGTACCAGCACAAATCAGCTGATTAATGGTGCACGTCCATATGAAGGTGTGTATGCAGGAAAAACAGGACATACTGCAAAAGCAGGACGTACATTAGTTACAGCAGCATATCGTGATGGCATGGATCTTATCTGTGTAATCATGAAATCAGATAATGATAATTTCTACAGTGATACAGAGACATTATTCGATCATGCATTTTTAAAGGTGCAGGGAAACGAGCAGGAAGTATATGCAGCGGCAGATGACTCTGTAATGGCTCAAAATGATCTGGCTTCCGGATTAAATGTGCGTCAGTATCCAAGCACATCAGCACCAAGAATTGCTTCTTTAATGCCAGGCGCTGCAGTTCACCGCATTGGAACATTTGGAAACTGGAGTCAGGTTGAGACACCAAATGGTGTTGGTTATGTCTCTTCACAGTATCTTATTTTTCAGGATGGTACACCTGTCGGAACATATGAAGTTGTAAATACACTGACAGATGATCAGAAGTCTGCAGCACCTGTTCTGACTTCACAGGAGTCAGATGAGGCAGAGGTGACAAGCAGTGAAGAGGCTGTCGAAGCCACGCAGCCTGAATCACAGGCACAGGAAAATGAAAGTAATGAAGCAGAGACTAACGCACAGAATCAGCAGGTAACAACTGTAGCAGCAGGCCCGACCATTCCCCAGCAGACATACCGTTATCAGCTGACTATTAATAATTTAACAATGGTCATCATTGGTGTTATCTTTGCGATTGCAATTGTTGTTGCTATTCTTGCAGTTACATTAATCAGAAGACGAAACAAAGACGATGATGATGTGTATGAGCAGGAAGCAGGAAACGACGAAGAAAAAGAAATTGTTCCAACGCCTATATCTGCACAGGAAAAAGTGCAGCGTGCACAAAAGACAGCGAAGGCACACGTAAAGCAGAGTGCAAAAGAGCAGGAAGCACGAAAGAAGGCAGCTAAGAATAAACGTCCGATAGAGGAAGCAAAAGAAGAGTCAAAAGAAGAAGCAGTGCCAGTACAGGATACACACACTGTATGGGAGCCACAGGAAATTGAGGAAGCCGAATGGGACAATGATCCAGAGCAGGAAAATGCAGAAGCCGAAGGCTTTGTTGATGAAAGCGGTGAAGAAACTTTGCAAGAGTACGAAGATGAGTATCAGGAAGAAGCATATGATGACTACGACGAGTACGAAGAATATTCCGACGAGGATGACTGGGGCGATGAAATCCTAGAAGATGACTGGATGAAGAATAAGAACAGAAAAAAATGTAATGATTACTTGATTTTTCTGTAAAATATGTTATACTAACAATAGATCCTGGGGTGTACGAAGTCTTGCTTTTATTTGAACCTACATGACTTAATACGGGATTCCTATATTGTCAGGCAGATGTCAGGCCTCCGTTGTGCAGTGGAAGGCAGAAGTTTGATTGCGGTTGCCCACCTAGCATTAGCTAGGCGTCAAATGGGCAGGGACGGCACTCTGGGATAGTACAAAAGATAAAATTATAACGTACGAAGCATTACAGCAGAACATTCTGCAGCAGTGCCTTCTTTCTTTTCTTGTGTAAACATTAAAAACAGGCGGCAGAGGTGTCAGCATGAAAAATTTCCGCGTGAGGCGTATCCATATCGTCTGCCTGGCTATTGCAACGGCAGAGATCTTGATCGCAGCTTTTGTGTTGTGGAAAAATGCTATTTGGAATGAAACACAAATCCAGACGGCAAATAAACAAAGTGTTTTGTCAGAGACACAAGAAGAAACAACGTCTGATATACAGGAAAATGAAAAAACAGCGACTCAAAATCAGAAAGAAACAAAACCAGTTGAGGAAGCTGTAGCTTCGATGCCCTCTATGCGCGTTAAGCTGAAAAATTCAGACAACACCTCATTTGAGCATGCCAAGGTAATCATAACATGTCCAGATACATTTCATATACAGTCTGGCACAAAGGAGCAGATTTTTACCGGCGGACAGACTGTTACGATTACACCGGAGCATCCGTTTTTTCAGGAAGGATCGATTCGTGTGGCATCGGAGGGCGGCTTCGTTATAATTGACAGTATTTTAAGGCGCGGCATCAGCCATGAATATGAAGGTGTTCTTGATTTATATCTTAGTGAACAGGGCATTGTGATTGTAAATGAACTGCCGCTTGAGGATTATGTTTCAAAGGTAGTACCAAGCGAGATGCCTGTTTCCTATGGATTAGAAGCAGCTAAGCTGCAGGCTGTATGTGCACGTACATATGCATATGAGCGTATTCTTCACCAAAAAACGATTGATAATTATGGCTCATTTGCAGATGATTCTGTAGATTATCAGGTGTATAACAGTGCAGGCTATCAGGAGATTTCAGCGCAGGGAGCAAAGCTCACATCGGGCGTGATAATGACGCGTGACGGTGCGCCAATCGTGCCATATTATTTTTCAACATCATGCGGCTATACTTCAGATAATCTTGCCTGGTCTGGAAATCAGACGCTTCCTTATCTGAAATCACTTAATTTAACAGGAGAGCCAGATCGAGATATGACGGATGAGGCGACAGTCAGCGCTTTTTTTCAGGATCAGAATGCAGCTGGATTAGAGTCAAATATGGCATGGTACAGGTGGCGCTGTGAGATTCCTCTTGATGTAATGCAGGAGCTGTTTTTAAAACGTCTTCCAGCGCTTAGCGCCAGTCAAAGCGAATGTATCAAGGCAGAAGGAGAAAGCTTAGAAAAGATCATCAGCTCAACATTAACATCTGTGCAGGTGACTGGTCGTTTCGCCGGCGGCATGGCATCAGGACTTAAGCTTACATACGAAAAAGGAAGTGTCTTGGTGACAGGAGAGCTTGTTATGAGAAAGCTTTTAAGTGAACCTAATCGTACATATCAAAATAAATCAGAGGAAACAGTATCGCTAAGCGAAGGAAATTACCTTCCAAGTGCTTTTTTTTGTCTGATTCCAGTGACAAAGCAGGATACGATGACAGGCTATGTGATTTGTGGCGGCGGAAATGGACATGGTATTGGGTTATCACAAAATTGTGCGTACCAACTATTAGAGCAGGGAAAAACGTGGCAGGAGATTCTTTTGTTTTTTTATCAGGGGATTGCATTTGATACAATAACATGGTAAACTATCAAAGTGAATGTTTTCACATGAAGATATGTCAGCATTCGAAGCTGCAGGAGGAGGAAAATTATGACAAAAATAGCAATGACAACTCCATTAGTAGAGATGGACGGAGATGAGATGACCAGAGATTCTCTGGAAGATGATTAAGGACGAGCTGATTCTTCCGTTTGTTGATTTGAAAACAGAATATTATGATTTGGGACTTGAATATCGTGACCAGACACGTGATCAGGTAACGATTGACAGTGCGAATGCGACAAAGAAGTACGGTGTTGCCGTTAAGTGCGCAACGATCACTCCAAATGCGGCAAGAATGACAGAGTATAACCTGCATGAGATGTGGAAAAGTCCAAATGGAACTATTCGTGCTATTTAGATGGAACTGTATTCCGTGCACCGATTCTTGTAAAAGGCGTAGAACCGCTTGTAAAAAATTGGAAGAAGCCAATCACAATTGCAAGACATGCGTATGGTGATGTCTACAAGGCAACTGAGATGAAGATTCCGGGACCGGGAAAGACAGAGCTTGTTTACACAAACGAAGCTGGTGAGGAGACAAGAGAGCTGATCCACAACTTTACAGGAGCAGGTATAATTCAGGGACAGCACAATGTCGTTGCTTCCATTGAGAATTTTGCACATTGCTGCTTTAGATATGCGCTTGATACAAAGCAGGATCTGTGGTTTGCGACAAAAGATACCATTTCCAAAAAGTATGATCACACCTTTAAGGATATTTTCCAGGAGATCTATGATCGCGATTATAAGGAAGCATTTGAGAAGGCGGGTATTGAGTATTTCTATACATTGATCGATGATGCTGTTGCAAGAGTAATTCGTTCTGAGGGCGGATATATCTGGGCTTGCAAGAACTATGATGGTGATGTTATGAGTGATATGGTAGCAACAGCATTTGGTTCTCTGGCAATGATGACATCTGTTTTAGTATCTCCGAATGGCTGCTACGAGTATGAAGCTGCTCATGGAACAGTACAGAGACATTACTATCAGTATAAGGAAGGAAAGAAGACTTCCACTAACCCAGTTGCAACAATTTTTGCATGGAGCGGTGCATTCAGAAAAAGAGGCGAGATGGACGGCTTAGAGAAGCTGTGTGATTATGCAGACAAGTTAGAGCAGGCAACTATTGATACAATCGAGTCTGGCATTATGACAAAGGATTTGTCTGCCATCACAACGCTTTCAAATGCACAGACAGTAACTAGTGAGGAATTTCTTAGTGCAATCAGAAGCAGATTGGAGGCATTGCTTGCATGAGTGTTCTGAGAGCAGGAAATACAACACTTGAGGATGGAAAGGTACGCATCTGTGTACCAATTGCCTATGAAACGGAAAAAGAAATTTTAGAAGAGTCTGTGCGCATTGGGAAAAGCAGTGTGGCAGATATTGCCGAGTGGCGTATTGATTGGTATCAGGACGTGTTTCAGCCAAGAAAGAGAAATGCGCTTGCAAAAAAAATTCGTAAGAATCTGCAGGGAAAACCGCTTTTAGTAACATTTCGAAGCAGACGAGAGGGCGGTGAGAGGGATATTACTCCCGAAGCGTATCAGACACTTCTTGATGAAGTAATAGAAAGCAATATGGCTGACCTTCTTGATGTGGAGCTTAGCCAGGGAATGGCATGTGTACAGGAATTGATAAAACATGCACACCAGATGGTATCAGTGTTATTGTATCACAGCACGATTTTAAAAAGACACCAGAAGCTTCAAATCTTATTACAACAATGGAGCAGATGGAAGGCTACGGCGCAGATGTCTGCAAAATAGCAGTGATGCCTCAGTCTCTTGCAGATGTGGCATCGCTTCTTTTGGCAACAGGAACTATGAAGGAGAATCATCCAGAGACACTTTTAATTACAATGTCAATGGGGCGCACAGGATGTGTGAGCAGGCTTTGCGGCGGCTTATTTGGCAGCGTAATGAGCTTCGGAAGCATGGGAAAAGCCAGTGCACCGGGACAGGTATCAGCCAAAGAGTTGTCAGATGTTTTATGGGCAATTGAGCGGGCAGTTGAATAGTTATAATAAAAAAAGCAGTCAGTTGACTGCTTTTTTAGATTTACTATATTATTGTCTTACCTTTGGAAGTGTTTCAATAAACTCAGCATTATTTTTTGTGTGTACAAAATGATTTAAAATTTGTTCAATTGCATCATCATTCTTTAGTCCGCTTATGCTTTTGCGGATAGTGGAAACAGCTGTAAGTTCATCTGGTGTCAGAAGCAGATCTTCACGTCTTGTTCCAGAACGGGTAATATCAATTGCCGGGAAGATACGGCGCTCAGACAGCTTTCTGTCTAATACAAGCTCCATGTTTCCAGTTCCCTTAAATTCCTCAAATACCATATCATCAAGACGGCTTCCAGTGTCAACAAGTGCAGTGGCAAGGATAGTAAGACTGCCACCCTCACGCATATTTCTGGCAGCGCCGAAAAACTTCTTTGGCATATGAAGTGCAGCCGGATCAAGTCCTCCAGAAAGAGTGCGTCCGCTTGGAGTCACGGTAAGATTATATGCGCGAGCCAGACGAGTCAGGCTGTCTAATAAAACCATAACATCCTGCTTATGCTCAACAAGACGCTTCGCACGCTCAAGAACCATCTCAGCAACCTGCTTGTGATGTTCAGGTGTTTCATCAAATGTAGAATAAATTACCTCAACATGCTCTCCCTGAATGGATTCACGGATATCTGTAACCTCCTCTGGGCGCTCATCAATAAGAAGTATGATAAGATGCATGTCAGGATAATTGTGTGTAACAGCATTTGCAATCTCCTTTAAAAGCGTTGTCTTTCCAGCTTTTGGCGGGGAGACGATCATACCGCGCTGTCCTTTTCCAATAGGGCTGATCAGATCAACAATGCGAAGAGCAGTGGAGCCGCCTTCAACCTCCATAGACAGACGACTGTTAGGGAAAACAGGAGTAAGCTTTTCAAAATTCGGGCGGTGTGAGCAAAGCTCAGGATTAACACCATTGATTGTATTGATGCGAATCAAAGCATCATATTTATTATCATCTGGATTTGCTTTTTGGAAACCATCTACCATATCACCTGTTCTAAGGCCAAAACGACGAATCTGAGACGGCGCAACATATACGTCCTGCTGACCAGTTAAGAAGTTTGCAGAGCGAAGGAAACCAAAGCCTTCCTGTAAAACCTCAAGAATACCGCATGCCGGCTGGCATCCTTCTGGAAGAGCACCATCATTATCAAAGCGGTTTGCAAAATCATCACGCATTGCGTTATCAAAACGATTAGAATATTGAGCAGATGTATCTCTTGAATCAAAACGATTCTGACTGGAAAGCTCTGTTCTTGAATCAAAGCGATTGACAGCATCGGTACGGTTTGTCATATCGTTTCTGTTCATAGCATCATTTCTGTCATTTCGATTAAAGTCGGTACGGTTTTGATAGTCATTTCTGGAATCAAAACGGTTCTGGAAATCATTTCTATAATTATCGTAGCGGTTTGTATAATCTCTTGAAGAATTGTTATAGCGGTTCTGATAATCACTTCTGGAATCATAGCGGTTTGAGTAGTCATTTCTGACTGAAAAATCACTGCGGCCTGAAAAATCTCTTCCGGAATTATCAAAACGTCCCTGGGAATCATTTCTTGTATTATCAAAACGATTTTGAACATCATTCTTGTAGAATCAAAGCGATTTGAGGAATCCATTCTTGTATTATCAAAGCGGCTTGTAGAATCTATTCTTGTATTATCAAAGCGTCCTTGGGAATCATTTCTTGTAGTATCGAAGCGGTTTACAGAATCCTCACGCCAGTTAGAATCAGGGCGACCGTTTCGTACACGTGGCTTACGCGGATGAACCGTGTGGGCGTTTGACTGGCGAAGATCCTTAAAGGAAGAGGAGGAATAGGAATTATTCCTGCTGTAAAAATTATTTCTTGCGGCAGCATAGGAAGCTGCAGAAGCAGCATATGAGCGGCGCTCTCTTTGTGCTGTTGGATCAGCAAGTTTTTCAGCAGAAGAATCCTGTACATTATCAGAAGAAGATGGAGCAGAGCTCATTTGTGAAGAATCTGTCTCTGATAAAGCTGTCTTTGTATCAGTGGAATTTGTCTCAGAAGATGCCGATACAAGTTCGTTGTCGGATGAAGCCGTATCAGATGTTTGAACATTTTGTGTTTGCGGCGCCTGTTGCCTGTTCCGGGCTAAGTCTTTCCAGAATTACATCAATCAGCTGCGCCTTGCGCAGAGTAGAAACGTTCTTAATGTGATTTTCTTTCGCAATCTGTTTTAGCTCAGTGAGCGGAAGTGATTTTAATTTTTCACGCATAAATAACCATGCCTTTCTCATGTTTTTGTCATACAAAATACAAATTATAATATTTTTTTAATTTCACCTTTCGAAATGATGCAGCATTCGCATAGCTGCAGCGAAACATCGCACTATCATTATACGAATGAAATGGCAAAAAGTAAAGTAAAAAAATAAACCAAAACTTGACGAATGTATGTAAAATTGATATCATTATTCTATAGTGCGTCACGTGTGAAGGAGGAAAAAGATGCTGTGGGGAGAAAAACCGTATTATTCGCTTGATTATTACCTGAAGCAAACGTTTGGTTCAAAGACTTATAAGGCATCGTTAGATGCCGGTTTTACTTGTCCAAACAGGGATGGAACAATCGGGCGCGGCGGATGTATTTTTTGCAGCAGAGGCGGTTCGGGTGAATTTGCAGGCAGCAGAGCGCTGTCAATTACCGAGCAGATCGACAGTCAGATTGAAAAGCTTGGCTCCTTTCATGCAAAGCAGTATATTGCATATTATCAGGCTTTTACAAATACATATGCAGATTTGGATTATTTAAGACGTGTCTATGAACCTTCTTTTTTACATGAAAAGGTTGCGGTGGTGGATATTGCGACAAGACCAGACTGTGTGGGAGAGGATGTTGTTTCACTTCTTTGTGAATATTCCAAAAGAAAGCCGGTGTGGGTAGAACTGGGACTTCAGACAATACACGAGGACACGGCAGCCTATATTAGACGTGGATATGATTTGACATGCTTTGAAAACGCATTAAAGCGTCTTAATGATGCACAGATTCCTGTAATCGTTCATGTGATACTTGGTCTTCCAGGCGAAGATAAGGAAAAAATGCTCGAACTATTCGTTATCTGAATAATGCAGGGATCTTTGGAATAAAGCTGCAGCTTCTTCATGTGCTTGAAAATACTGACCTTGCAGATGAATTTCGTGCTGGAAAGTTTCAGACATTGTCTATGGAAGCATATGTGGATCTTGTTGTTTCCTGTATCGGTGCACTTTCACCTGATATTGTCATTCACAGGCTGACAGGAGATGGTCCGTCAAATCAGCTGATTTCACCGCTGTGGAGCCGGGCAAAGCGCAGTGTGCTTAACTGTATTCATCATGAATTGAAGACACAGGGAATATACCAAGGCTGCTTTTTAAAAGAGCAGGGCTGATATATAGAAAGGAACTATTGGATTATGGCAGAACCATTGACATTATATAAACTGATGATACTTTATTTATTGAAAAAGGTGAATTATCCGTTGTCAAACGGGCAGATGTCTGAGTTCTTTGTGAGTAAATCGTATACAGACTATTTTACCTTTCAGATGGTGATCAATGAACTGCTGGGAACCTCTCTGATTCACAAGGAAACAATCAGAAATACATCACGCTACGAGCTGACAAAAGAGGGCGAAGAGGTGCTCTTTTAATTTTGAAAATAAAATAACAGGCGAAGTCAAGCAGGACATGGATGATTCTTAAAGGAAAACAATTTTAAGCTTCGAACAGAAAATTCTGTGCTGGCCAATTATTATAAGAGTACGGCAAGCAATGATTTTGAGATTGATTGTGTCGTAAAGGAAGGCAAGAATACATTAATTGAGTTAAAGCTTTCGGCAGCGACAGAGGAGATGGCTGAAAAAATGTGCGACAATTGGGAAAAAGCAAGCAAAGAAATCTATGAGTTTGCTATGAAAAAATTGTTATAAAAATAATAAAATAAGTACTTGCACAGAGGAATATTTTGTGTTATGATTTTATTGTTGCGTTATAAGCGCTGTGTTCGTACAGTGTAAAGTGCGCGTAAATTATTATGACTATGATGATGGTTGGAAACCATCACAAGGAAGAAGAGGTGAGCTCATGAAGGAAGGAATCCATCCAGAATATTATCAGGCAAAGGTTACCTGCAACTGTGGCAACGAGTTCGTTACCGGATCCACAAAGAAGGAGATCCACGTTGAAATCTGTTCTAAGTGCCATCCGTTCTACACTGGCCAGCAGAAGGCAACTTCCGCACGCGGACGTATTGATAAGTTTAACCGTAAGTATGGTTTAAAGAGTGAATGATGTTGACTGAAGCAGGTTGAGATTTTATCTCAACCTCTTTTGTCGTTTAAGGACAAACAAAGGAGTGCGGATGAAGTCATCAGGAATTGGCGGCCAGGCCGTCATGGAAGGAATTATGATGCGAAACGGCAGCGAGTATAGTGTGGCTGTTCGCAAGGAAAATGGAGAAATTGAAGTAAAAAAAGAAACATACAAGGGCGTGGGATCAAAGTGTAAGCTGTTTCGTCTTCCATTTATAAGAGGAATCTTTAGCTTTGTGGATTCACTTGTACTTGGCATGAAATCTTTAAATTATTCAGCAAGTCTTTTTATGGAGGACGGCGAGGAAGAAGAAGAACCGGGACGCTTTGAAAAATGGCTTCAGAAAAAATTTGGCGATAAAGCAGAAAAAGTAATTATGGATCTGACCATGGTTATTTCTATCATATTAGCGATGGGGATTTTCATGGTATTTCCAACATGGGTATCCACACTCATGAAGCCACTTCTTGGAAATGGTATTTGGATGGCACTTTTTGAAGGCGTGCTTCGAATCGCTATTTTTATTGCCTATGTGGACTGATCTCATTGATGCCAGATATCAAAAGAACATATATGTATCACGGTGCAGAGCATAAGTGTATTAACTGTATTGAGCATGGACTGCCATTAACAGTAGAAAATGTCATGAAAAGCTCTAAGGAGCATAAGCGCTGTGGAACTAGCTTTTTGTTAATTGTCATGGTTATCAGCATTCTTTTCTTTTTGGTGATTCGTCCGGAGACATTGTGGCTTCGTCTGGTATCAAGAATCCTTTTGATTCCGGTAATCGCTGGCGTTTCTTTTGAGTTTTTGCGTCTTGCCGGAAACAGTGATAATCCAGTTGTTAATCTTTTAAGTAAGCCAGGTTTAATGCTTCAGGGACTGACCACAAAGGAGCCGGATGAAAAGATGGCAGAGGTAGCTATCTGTGCAGTAGAGGCCGTATTTGACTGGAAGGCATATGAGGAGGCAAACTTTAATTGATGGAAGATAATCAGATACAGAAAGAAATACAAAGTCAGAATCAATTGTCAAATGATGAAATAATTTCGTGGGGACAGCTTTTAAGCGAGGCAAAAGATACACTTACAAAAGCAAATGTACCAGATGCAGACATTGACGCATGGCTTCTTATGGAGCACTGCTTTTCGATTACAAAGAGTTTCTTCTTTTTAAATCGCAGACAAATTGTGGAATCGAAAGAGAAGATAAAACAGTATCGTGAATTTATAAAACAGCGCGCAGCGCGTATTCCACTTCAGTATCTGACAAAGACGCAGGGGTTTATGGGGTTAGAGTTCTCTGTAACCCCTGCTGTTTTGATACCGAGGCAGGATACAGAGACGCTTGTAGAGACATTGCTTTCATATGCAAAGGATAAGCCAGGGGCAAGCCTCATTGATGTGTGCACGGGAAGTGGCTGCATAGCTGTGTCGCTCGCTCATTACGGAAATTTTGCACAGGTGACAGCGTCCGACATTTCAAGTGCAGCGCTTTTGGTGGCAAAGAAAAATGTAGCAGACAATCATGCATCGGTGCAGTTTTTTGAGAGTGATTTACTCGAACAGGTGCCAGGGCGATTTGATATGATTGTGTCAAACCCACCTTACATTGAAGACGATGTAATTTTAGGGTTAGAGCCAGAGGTAAAGGATAATGAACCTATGATTGCTTTATCAGGCGGAAAAGATGGGCTTATCTTTTACAGGCGTCTGACTGAAACTGCAAAAGATCATTTAAATCCGGGCGGCGCACTTTTTGTCGAGATTGGCTATAACCAGTGGGAAGCGGTGGCAGAGCTGTTTCGTGCAAATGGTTTTTCAAAGCCGACTCTTGTGCGCGATCTTGCAGGACTTGACCGCGTGGTGTGGGGCGTGCTGGATGAGATGTGATTTACAAAACAATCGTTAAGCCGCGTCCGTAAGTAGAAAATGTGAATGAATAATAGAAAGAGGAGTTATTTATGTTTGACCGTTTGGATGATATATTAATCCGCTTTGAGGAGCTTCTTCATGAACTGGGTGATCCGGTACTTACATCTGATCCGGAAAAATTTCGCCGTCTTATGAAGGAGCAGGCCGAGCTTGCCCCTCTGGTGGAGACCTATACACAGTATAAGAAAACAAAAAAAAGCATTGAAGAAAATCTGGAGCTTTTAGAGCAAGAGCGTGATGAAGAGATGCGCGAGCTTTTAAAGGAAGATCTTGCTGAGGCAAAAAAACAGATGCCTGAGCTTGAAAAAGAGTTAAAGCTTTTGCTTCTTCCAAAAGATCCTAATGATGAGAAAAACGTATTTGTTGAGATTCGTGCTGGTGCAGGCGGAGATGAGGCAGCACTTTTTGCCGCAGATCTGTTTCGTATGTACAGCAGATTTGCAGAGAGAAACCGCTGGAAAAGTGAGCTGATCAGTGTAAATGAGAGTGGTATTGGCGGCATGAAAGAGGTTGTATTTATGATCTCCGGACAGGGTGCTTATTCTAGACTTAAATATGAAAGCGGTGTGCATCGTGTTCAGCGTGTGCCTGAGACAGAAAGCGGCGGACGAATCCATACGTCAACAGCAACAGTTGCAATCATGCCGGAGGCAGAGGATGTCGATGTTGTCATTGATATGAATGACTGCAAGTTTGATGTATTCCGTGCATCAGGAAATGGCGGCCAGTGTGTCAATACGACAGATTCAGCTGTACGTCTGACTCATATTCCAACAGGAATCGTAATTTCCTGTCAGGACGAAAAGTCTCAGCTTAAAAATAAAGATAAGGCATTAAAGGTACTTCGTGCTAAGTTGTTTGAACTTGAGACAGCAAAGAAGCAGGATGAGCAGGCAAAGTACAGACGAAGCCAGATTGGAACAGGAGACCGTTCTGAGAAAATTCGTACTTATAATTTTCCGCAGAGCCGCGTGACAGATCACAGAATCAAGCTGACACTTTATAAACTTGATGCCATTATGGACGGTGATCTCTTTGAATTGATTGACAGTCTGACAGCAGCAGATCAGGCAGAAAAACTGTCGAATATGGAAAATCAGACAATGTAGTTTTACAAAAAGTGTTGTGCTATTTTGTGTAAATTGCTCTTTTTTGACAAAATCATCAAAAAAATATAGACTTTCTGAAAAAATATGATATAATTCTTTTTAGCTATGTGGAAAGGAAGGATTAGATATGAACATTGGACTTACCGCTCATAACAGCAAAAAGACGCTGCTGGAAAGTTTTTGCATTGCGTATAAAGGCATTTTTAAGAAGCATACGCTGATTGCGACCAATGCGACAGCAAACCACATTGCCAAAGCGACAGGCATGAAAGTGACCAGTTTGCTTCCGGGTCAGATGGGAGGCTCGAAGCAGATGCAAAATATGATCGCAAACAATGATATCGATCTGGTTATATTTTTTCACAGTGCTGATTTAGAGCAGGATGCAGAAAGTATGAATCTGGCTGAGATTTCACGGTTGTGTGATATGTATAATATCCCTCTGGCGACAAACATCGCCACCGCAGAGTCACTTGTATTGTGTCTTGACCGAGGTGATATGGAGTGGAGAGATTACAAATAGTACGCAGTTATGCACAGAATGCAGCCTTAAGGCTGCATTCATTTGTTTTTAAGCAATATTTAATTTAAAACTTAAAAACAGAATAATAAAATTTATAAGCAATTAAAAAAGGAGACATCATGGAGCATAGAGAAATATCCAGAGCTGTTATCAAACGGTTGCCGCGGTATTATCGTTATCTGGGAGAACTTATGCAGGAGGGCGTAGAGCGAATTTCTTCCGGAGAATTATCCAAAAGAATGCAGATCACAGCATCACAGATTAGGCAGGATCTGAATAATTTTGGAGGTTTCGGACAGCAGGGATACGGCTATAATGTAAAGTATCTTTATCATGAAATCGGAAAATATTGGGGCTTGATAAGACATACAATTTAATTATAATCGGTGCAGGAAATCTTGGTCAGGCGATTGCAAATTATGCCAATTTTGAGCGTCGTGGTTTTGTTGCAAAGGCAATGTTTGATACAAATTCACAGTTAAAGGGAAAGACTGTGCGTGGTATTCCAGTTTATTCAATGGATGACCTGGAAGATTATATCAGAAATAACGATGTTCAGATTGCAGCACTGACTCTTCCAAAGGCAGGAGCAGAGGCAGCAGCAAAAAGACTTATTAAGATCGGCATTCGCGGTATCTGGAATTTTGCTCACACCGATCTTCGTGTACCGGATGATGTGGTTGTAGAAAATGTTCATTTGTCAGAGAGTCTGATGCGTATTTCATATCGTCTTAGCAATCAGGAGGAATAATCATGAAGCAGCTGTTGACAGGAAAGCAGATGAAGCAGGCGGACACATGGTCAATTAAAGAGTTTGGAATGGAAAGCCTGATTTTGATGGAGCGTGCAGCGCTTTGTGCAGCACAGCACATCATGTCAGTGCAAAAACCAGGATGCGTCTTTATTATGTGCGGCATGGGGAATAATGGTGCTGATGGACTGGCAATGGCAAGAATCCTCTCACAAAACGGCTGGTCTGTTAGAATCGCTGCTATTGGACAAATCGAGAAAGGCAACGAAGGAATGGCTCTATCAAAAAGCACTTTTAGACAAAATGGAAATTTTGCCCGTGCAATACTTTTATGAGTCAGATGATAAGGATGAAGAAGAATACAGATCAGCACTTTCAAATCTTTATGTGCCGGCGCAGGTGTATGTGGATGCTCTATTTGGCGTTGGCTTGTCGCGCAAGGTGAGTGGAGTTTACCGCGCTGCTATTGAAGAATGGAACGAACATAAAAAGAAGTGCGGTGCATATGGTGTTGCTGTTGATATATGCTCTGGTTTAGACGCAAAAAGCGGACAGGTGCTCGGTGCATATGTTAAGGCAGATGTACAGATCACATTTGGCTATGGAAAAGTAGGTCAGTTTCTGTATCCAGGTGCATCATTATCAGATCAGACAATCACATGCGATATAGGTATGCCAAATGAAGCCGTTTATCATGTAGACGGATTTCCATTTAATTGTCTTGAAAAATCTGATGCAAAAGACTGGCTTGGCAGCCGTTGTTTGTGGGGCAATAAGGGGACGTTTGGTCGTGTTGTGATTATTGCAGGAAGCAGCGGCATGGCAGGAGCCGCATATTTGTCGGCACTTGCTGCCTATCGCACAGGAGCAGGTCTTGTTGATATTGTCACACCCAAATGCAATCGTCTGGTTTTACAGCAGCTGCTTCCAGAGGCAGTGCTCCATTGTATTTCAGAAATTTCTGAAATTTCAAAAGATGAAGACGAAGAACAGCTGGCATATCTGCGAAATGAGGTACTTCCAAAGGCAAAAGCTATTGTGATTGGACCAGGACTTTCAACTGATACCTTAGCAAAAAAGCTTTTGGATATGGTCTTAGAGTGGAACAGATCACAAAATTGTCCTATTGTTATTGATGCAGATGCCTTAAATCTGCTTGCGATGAGAACAAATATTGATCATGCAGAATACCTTGGAGAAAATGTGATTCTTACGCCGCATCCAGGTGAGCTTGGTCGTTTGATGAACTCCTCTGCGAAAGAGGCAGCTAAAAATCTTCTATATTTTGCAGAAGAATTACAAAAAAAGTTTGGCTGTATATGCGTCTGCAAGGATGCTCGCACAGTCATTCTAACACAAAAAAACAGATATCTGAACCTTACCGGAAACAGCGGTATGGCAACAGGCGGAAGCGGTGACGTACTGACCGGCGTGATTGCGTCGCTTGCCGCACAGGGACTGTCTGCCGAAAGGGCAGCTGTTCTTGGTGTCTGGCTGCATGGCGCAGCTGGTGATGAGGCGGCAAAGGAAAAGAGTCCATATAGTATGATCGCGCGTGATCTGGCAGATGGGCTATCAAAAGTGCTGATACAAATAAGCAGGAAGAAGGTATAAGGATATGCATAACTATCACAGAGTCTGGGCAGAGGTTAATCTGGATGCCATAAGAGCCAATATGGAGTCGTTTAGAGATAATGTTCCAAAAGAGGCAATGCTTTGCGGTGTTATTAAAACAGATGGATATGGTCTGGGAGCCGTCCCAGTTGCAAAAACAATTGATGATCTGGTATGGGGCTATGCCGTAGCCACAATTGACGAGGCATTAAATCTGCGCCGCCATAACATCACAAAGCCCATTCTGGTGCTCGGTTATGTTCATCCGGAAGCTTTGCAGATCTGGTTGATCATAAAATTCGTTATGCCGGTTTTGAGGAAGATAAGATAATGCTTCTTTCTGAGACGGCAAAAAAGATGGGCAAAAAAGCATATGTACATGTAAAGGTAGATACGGGAATGAGCCGCATTGGCATGACACCAGAGCATGCACTTCCTTTTGTAAAATGGCTTTCAACTCAGGAGAATATTTGTACAGAGGGTATTTTTACTCATATGGCAACTGCTGATATGATCAAAAATCAGGGAGCTATTGA